>OLQH01000070.1_pt1 | contig 118581 bp, 98 predicted proteins | sample 1672671 | NCBI WGS metagenome assembly OLQH01 (sample SAMEA3136712, study PRJEB25190) | human gut metagenome | reverse complement strand
CTATCGAGCTTATGAAAGCCGCTGCTAAAGCTACTTACGGACGTAAGGGTGATGATATCGTTCAGAAGAACTGGGCTGCAATTGATGCCGGCGCTAAGCAGGTTGTTGAGATCCAGGTACCGGAAAGCTGGAAAGACGCAGCTGACGAAGGTCTTCATATGACTCATGCTGAGAACGGAAGAGAAGATGTTGTTGATTTCGTAAACAACATTCAGTCCAAAGTAAATGCACAGGAAGGTAACTCCCTGCCTGTATCTGCATTCAAGGATTATGTAGACGGTACTACACCGTCCGGTTCCTCCGCATATGAGAAACGTGGTATCGCAGTGAACATTCCTGTATGGCAACCGGAAAATTGTATCCAGTGTAACCGCTGTGCATATGTTTGTCCGCACGCTGTTATCCGTCCGGTAGCTCTTACAGAGGAAGAAGCTGCCAACGCACCGGAAGGCATGACTACTCTGCCGATGACTGGTATGAAAGATTACAAATTCGCCATTACTGTTTCCGCTTATGACTGTACAGGCTGCGGTTCCTGTGCAAATGTCTGCCCGGGCAAGAAGGGTGCAAAAGCTCTTGCCATGGAAAACATGGAAGCAAATGCAGGAGTTCAGAAATTCTTTGACTATGGCGTAGAGCTTCCGGTTAAGGAAGATGTTGTTGCCAAATTCAAAGAGACAACTGTTAAGGGAAGCCAGTTCAAACAGCCTCTGCTTGAGTTCTCCGGAGCATGTGCAGGCTGTGGTGAGACACCTTACGCAAAACTGATCACTCAGCTTTTTGGTGACAGAATGTATATTGCAAACGCTACAGGATGCTCCTCTATCTGGGGTAACTCCTCACCGTCCACACCTTACACTGTAAATGCAAAAGGACAGGGTCCGGCATGGTCCAACTCTCTGTTCGAGGACAATGCAGAGTTCGGTTATGGTATGCTTCTTGCTCAGAAAGCAATCCGTGACGGCCTGAAAGAAAAAGTTGAGGATCTTGTTGCAAACGCTGAAAATGAAGACGTTAAGGCAGCAGGACAGGAATGGCTTGACACCTTCTCCGTAGGCGCTACTAACGGAACAGCTACAGATAAACTGGTAGCAGCTCTGGAAGCATGCGGATGTGAAAAAGCTCAGGAAATCCTTGCACAGAAAGACTTCCTTTCCAAGAAATCCCAGTGGATTTTCGGTGGTGACGGATGGGCTTATGATATCGGATTCGGCGGTGTTGACCATGTTCTCGCAAGCGGACGTGACATCAACGTTATGGTATTCGATACAGAGGTTTACTCCAACACCGGCGGACAGTCTTCCAAATCCACACCGACAGGTGCGATCGCTCAGTTCGCTGCAGGCGGTAAAGAAGTGAAGAAGAAAGATATGGCTTCCATCGCTATGAGCTATGGCTATGTATATGTAGCACAGATCTCCATGGGCGCTGACTTCAACCAGACTGTAAAAGCAATCGCTGAGGCTGAGGCTTATCCGGGACCGTCTCTGATCATTGCATACGCTCCATGTATTAACCATGGTATCAAGAAGGGTATGTCCAAGGCTCAGACAGAGGAAGAGCTGGCAGTTAAGTGCGGATACTGGCACAACTTCCGCTTCAATCCGGCAGCAGAGAACAAATTTACTCTGGATTCCAAGGCTCCGAACATGGATGACTATCAGGCATTCCTTGACGGAGAGGTTCGTTACAATTCTCTGAAACGTCAGAATCCTGAGAAAGCTGAAAGACTGTTTGCTAAGAACGAGGCTGAGGCTAAGGAAAGATATGATTATCTGAACAAACTCATCACTCTCTACGGAGCAGATGCTGAATAAATTCAGACTTTTGGCCGCGGTACAAAGGTACCGCGGCTTTTTTAAAGGAAAGCTAATTTATGAATATGAAAAAAAGATTTTCAACAGAAAAGAAAACAGATTATTATCTGATCTATACTCTGGCTTTTGGGATTATCGGACTGATTCTTTATCTGCAGTTTTATCTGAACGGGAAATCACTGATCTGGAGCCATGACGGCGTGCCCCAGCATCTGAATTCCCTTGCTTATTATGGAGAATATCTGAGAAATATTCTTCATTCTGTTTTTGTGGAGCACAAATTTGAAATTCCCATGTGGGATATGCATATCGGTTACGGGTCTGATATACTGACAACGCTCCATTACTATGTGATCGGCGATCCCCTGACTCTTTTATCTGTGTTTGTATCGCCGGAAAAAACAGAATATCTGTATGCGTTTCTGATCTTTTTGAGAATTTATCTTGCGGGAATTGCATTCAGCAGATACTGTTTTTATCACAGAAATTCAAAGCAGGCAGTCCTTCTGGGCTCTCTGATCTATATATTTGCGGGATGGACGATTTATGCGGCTATGAAACATCCGTATTTTGCCAATCCAATGATCTATCTTCCTCTGATCCTTTTGGGAATTGACAAAATTTACCGGAAAGAAAAGCCCTATGTATTTATCTGGTCTGTGGCGCTGGCAGGAGTATCGAATTTCTACTTCTTTTATATGCTTGGAATTTTTATGGTGCTCTATGCTGCCTTTGACTACTTTGTTGTGTTTACAGATAAGTCGGAAAGAACCATCAGATGCATTGGAAAGTGGCTGGCAGTCTTCGCAGGTTATTCTGTGATTGCTGTTCTTCTGGCTGGGATCATTCTTTTGCCTGTGATCCTTCCTGTGTTTGGCACAGGACGTTTTCAGGCAGAAAATTATGTGCCACTTTTCTATGACAGAATTTACTATGAAAAATATTTAAGCTGTCTCATCGGAGAAAATATGATCCAATGGGGAGTGGCTGGTTACACGGCGATCTCTATGACAGGAGTGTTTGTCCTGTTTGCAAAGAAAAAGTCAAATACAGCGCTGAAGGCGGGGTTCCTTCTTCTGAATGTATTTCTTCTGGTACCCTTTGCCGGGCATGTGCTCAATGGTTTTTCCTATGTGTCCAACCGGTGGATCTGGGTTTACGGAATGCTGATTGCCTATATTTTTGTAAAAATTTATCCTGAGCTTTTTCGACTGGATATCCGGGAAAAGCGCAAGGTGTTTGTCATGCTTCTTATTTACTGCGGAGCAGCTCTCTTTTCGGAGGCGGCCCGCACTCAGAGAAACATGTCCGCAATGCTTCTTCTGGTATGTTCCACTGCAGTGATTCTTTTGTACGGATCTATCTTTGTAAGAAAAAGAAATCTCTGTCTGATGATGAGCGGACTTCTTGCAGCGGGAATATTTTTTAATATTTATTATCAGTATTCCATGGAAAAGGATTATCTGTCAGAGTTTGCAGACAGAGGAGAGGCAATGGAAACCCTGGAATCAGGCACAGATCTGGCGGTTCTGGATACAGAGGATGATTCTGTGTACCGCTATGACCAGCTGGATGCCCTTTCCTGTGAAAATTCCGCCATGCATATGGGAACAAACAGTACTTCCTATTATTTCAGTGTTGCAAGCGGAAGTATCGGAGAATTTTTTGATGAAATGTATCTGAATACGCCCTGGGAGCAGCATTATGAAAATCTGGACGGAAGAACGATTCTGGACAGCCTGGCCTCTGTGAAATATTTTGTTGTAAAAAGCAACCGATACCAGTATATGCCCTATGGATATTACTGGCTGGAGGGAAGCGCGGAGAAAAACGGAAAAATATACGAGGCATTTGGAAGTGAAGAGGCTCTTCCTCTGGGGTATACCTATGATTCCTTTATACCAAGAGAGGAATATGAAAAAATGACAGTTACGGAAAAACAGCAGGCGCTTCTTCAGGGAATTGTTCTGGAAGACAGTTCTCTTCCTGAAATCACACCGGAATTTAACGATCAGGAAATTCCTTTTGAGATCAGAAAAGGCAAAGGCTGTACAGTGAAGGACGGAAAAATAAAGGTTACAAAAGAAGGGGCAAAGCTGGAGCTTCTCTTTAACGGTCTGGAAAACAGCGAGACGTATCTGATTGCGGAGGGACTGGATTATGACGGCCTTTCTCCGAAGGATAGGGTCAGTGAAAAGAAATGGAATAAAATGACCCGTTATGAGCAGAATCAGCTTCTTCATGAGGACAGCCACTGGAGATACTGGAAAGAAAGCCAGAAGGCATCAATAACAGTGGGCGGTCAGTTTCCTGAAAAGACTATCCGGATCTTTACAGACAAGTATAATGCTTACAGCGGAAAACATAATTTCCTTTGCAACACAGGATATGAAAAAGCTGCGAAACAATCCATTACCCTTACGTTTGAAAAGCCGGGCGCATATACGTTTGATAAGCTGAAAATCGTATGTCAGCCTATGGAGCGCATTACAAAGCAGACAGAAAAGCTGAACCAGGAGGTTCTGACAGATATCCGCATGGATACAAACAGGATCACCGGAAATATTTCTCTTTCAGAACCTAAGGGACTTCTGATCTCTGTACCGTACAGCAAGGGCTTCCGGGCTTATGTGGACGGAAAGGAAACAGAGCTTAAAAAGGCCAATACCATGTATATGGCTCTGGAGCTTCCGAAGGGAGAGCATGAACTCCGGCTTGAATACAGGACGCCGTTTCTGGTGCCCGGCATCTGCTTGACTTTGGCGGGAGGCCTGTGTTACATTTGTCTGGTATTTGTAAGAATGAAATTAAATAAAAAGAAGGTACCAAAGGTATGAGTGTTTTATCGGTTGTGCTTCCTGCATATAACGAAGAGCTTATGATTGCAAAAACCTGCTCCGTACTTGGAGAGGTGCTGACAGATGCAGGGATTTCCTATGAGCTGGTACTGGTCAATGACGGCTCGTCAGACCGTACCTGGGAAGAAATTGAAAAGGCAGGAAAGAAAGATCCCAATATTCTGGGAGTGAGCTTTTCCAGAAACTTCGGGAAAGAAGCTGCTTTATTTGCCGGACTTGCTCAGGCAAAGGGGGATGCAGTAGCGGTGATGGACTGCGATCTTCAGCATCCCCCGGAAACCCTGGTGGAAATGTACCGTTTGTGGGAACAGGGATATCAGGTGATCGAAGGAGTAAAGTCCAGCAGAGGAAAAGAAGGATTTCTCCATAAAAAATGCGCGGGATTCTTTTACGGGATCATGTCAAAGGCCACGGGAGTCGATATGCAGAATGCATCTGATTTCAAGCTCATGGACAGACGGGCGGCAGAGAGCATTCTTTCCATGCCGGAAAGAAATATGTTTTTCAGGGCAACCTCTTCATGGGTAGGATTTAAAACCATTTCTGTGAGCTTTGAGGTCCGGGAGCGGGAGGCCGGAGTCTCCAAATGGTCTGCCTGGTCCCTGGTCAAATATGCATTTACGAATATTGTGGCCTTTACAACAGTGCCCTTACAGTTTGTGACTGTAGGAGGTGGGATCTGCTTCCTGTTTTCGCTTGCACTGGCTGTATACTCTCTTGCCCAGTATTTTACCGGACATGCAGTGGAGGGCTATACGACAATTGTGATCGTTCTTCTTCTGATCGGAAGCGCTATTATGCTCAGTCTGGGAATCATCGGGTATTATATCGCAAAAATCTATGAGGAAGTAAAGCGGCGTCCCCGCTATATTATTTCCCGGATCGTCAGAGGCAGTGAAGACGTATCTGAAAATGCGCGGAATGATTCTGTGTAAGACAGTTTCCGGACAGAAAAACATACAGTAAAAAGCAGGAGTAAACAATGGAAAAGATCAGAAAAATGATTGCCCGGCTGTACGGGAATGACGTGGTAAGATATGTGTTTTTTGGAGGCTGCACCACCCTGGTAAACCTTGTAAGCTTTTATGTTCTGAGAAAATGCGGACTGCAGCTTACAGTGGCAAATATAATCTCTATCATTGCCGCAATTCTTTTTGCCTATGTGGTGAATTCAAAGTTCGTTTTTCAGGACAAATGCGAGACTCTGCGTGATCACATTCAGCCTTTTATGAAATTTATCAGCGCCCGTCTGGTGACTATGGTCATAGAGGTGGGAGGCGTATGGCTTCTGGTGGAGATCCTGCGTATGAATGATATGATGGGAAAATTTATCACGCAGTTTATTGTACTGGCTCTTAATTACATATTCAGTAAATTTTTTGTTTTTACAACAGGAAAAAAAGGATAAAGAAGGGAAGGCGGAAAAATGACATTAGAAGAAGCAAAAAAGCAGATCAGACCTGTGGATCAGGAAGCGGTCTGCGCTGCACAGAAAAGATGGGACAGCATAGCAAAGCCCCTTCATTCACTTGGAAAAATGGAAAAGATCGTGATGCAGATCGCGGGTATTACAGGTTCCGCGGATGTGCGTCTGGATAAAAGAGCTCTGGTAGCCATGTGTGCAGATAACGGAGTGGTGGAGGAAGGTGTGACCCAGACCGGACAGGAGGTAACAGCCATTGTGGCAGAAAACTTCCTGAAAGGAGACACCTCTGCCTGCGTGATGTGCAGACAGTGCGGGACAGATGTATTTCCTGTTGATGTGGGCATGGCTTCAGATACAAAGGTTCCTTCTGATCTGAAGGTCATGATGGGAACCCGGAACATGACAAAAGAGCCTGCCATGACTTATGAGGAAGCAGTACAGGGGATCGAGGCAGGCATTGAGATGGTGAGAAGACTGAAGGAGCAGGGCTATCGTCTGATCGCCACCGGAGAGATGGGAATTGGAAATACCACTACAAGCAGCGCAGTGGCTTCTGTACTTTTAAATCGTTCGGTGGAGGAAATGACCGGACGGGGAGCCGGACTTTCCGGAGAGGGACTGAAAAGGAAAATTGATGCGATCAAAAGAGCTGTAAAGCTTAATGAGCCGGATCCCTCTGATCCGGTAGATGTTCTGGCAAAGGTAGGCGGCCTGGACATTGCCGGAATGGCAGGCGTATTTATGGGAGGAGCCGTTTACCGGATCCCGGTTGTGATCGACGGTTTTATTTCCTGTGTGGCTGCTCTTGTGGCTCAGAGAATTTCTCCTCTTACAAAAGACTATATGATCGCCTCTCATGTATCCAGAGAGCCTGCGGCAGCCATGATTCTTGAGGCGCTTGAAAAAGAAGCGGTGCTTCACGGAGAAATGTGTCTGGGAGAAGGCAGCGGAGCAGTGGCTCTTTTTCCGTTTATCGATATGGGACTTGCAGTTTATGAATCCATGAGTACCTTTGAGGAGATCAAAGTAGAGCAGTATGAGGAGCTGGTATAAATGATGATTCTGGTAACAGGAGGAAGCGGAAGCGGCAAATCTGCCTTTGCCGAGGACTGCGTGATTGCCTGCGGAGAAATGCCCCGGATATATATTGCCACCATGTATCCCTTTGATGAGGAAAGCAGAAAACGGGTGAAAAGACATCGGGATATGCGCTTTGGAAAAGGCTTTGAAACGGTGGAATGTTATACGGGACTTTCCGGTGTGAAGGTTCCGGAAGGGTGTATAGTACTTCTGGAGTGTATGTCCAACCTTGTGGCAAATGAATTTTTCCGTGAGGACGGCACTCATGAGAATACAGAAGTAGAAATTCTGAAGGGAATCCGAAATCTGAAAACACAGGCAGAAAATCTTATTGTTGTAACAAATGAGATTTTTTCCGAGGCTGCTTCTTATGAAGGGGAGACAGAAGCTTATCAGAAAGTCCTTGGAAAGGTCAATCAGCGTCTGGGAATAATGGCAGATTCGGTTGTTGAGGTTGTCTATGGAATTCCTGTATATCATAAAAAAGGAGGGGATTTCCATGAAAAGTCTGTGGAACAGCTTTAAGATTGCCTTTGCCATGTTCTCCAAAATACCGGTGCCCCAGGCAGAATGGACAAAGGAAAACATGAAGTACATGTTCTGTTTTTTTCCTTTTATCGGCGCAGTGATCGGAGCCGTTTCTCTTGGGGCCGCATGGCTTGCCAATTATCTGGGATTTAACGTAACCTTTCTTTCTGTGGCTCTGACAGTGCTTCCTGTTCTGATTACAGGAGGGATCCATGTGGACGGACTTCTGGATACTGCAGACGCTTTAAGCTCCTGGCAGGAACGAAAAAGACGGCTGGAAATACTGAAGGATTCCAATGCGGGAGCCTTTGCAGTGATCACGGCAGGCGTTTATTTTCTCTGCTGGCTTGGCGCGTACAGCGAGATCTGCTTTGACAGACAGGCTATGATGATCGTTGCTTTTGGATTTATGGTATCCAGATGTTTTTCCGGACTGGGTGTGATCACTCTTCCAAAGGCCAGAGAGGATGGAACGGTTGCAGAATTTTCAAAAAAATCCGAGGACGTTCCGGTACGAAACACTCTGATCTGTTATCTGATCATTCTTGCAGCGCTTATGATCCGGACAGAGCCTGTTATGGGAACAGCGGCTTTTTTTGCGGCAGCAGGAGTTTTTGCATATTACAGATATATGGCAATGAAGTATTTCGGCGGAACTACAGGGGATCTTTCCGGTTGGTTTCTCTGTCTCTGTGAGCTGGCAATAGTGCTGGTGACAGCGGCGCTGTCAGTGATTCTTATATAGGTAAAGGAGAAGGATGAGTATGGAAATGGTAATTGGAGGCGCCTTTCAGGGAAAGGCAGCTTTTGCAGAAAAAATGTATCCGGGAATTTCCTGGGTAAAGGGAAACGAAATCTCCAGAGAAGAACTTTTTTCCGCCAGGGGCGTTGTGGGCTTTCATGAATTTATAAAAAAAGAAATGGAACAAGGAAGCTCCGTGGAAGCTCTGGCAGAAGAGCTGATCCGGAAAAACCCGGAGGTAATTCTGGTGTCAGATGAGGTTGGATACGGAGTGGTTCCTGTTGACGCTTTTCAGAGAGCTTACCGGGAGGTTGTGGGAAGAACATGTACGAAGCTTGCTTCCTTCAGCAGAAAAGTAACCAGAGTGGTCTGCGGTATCGGTACGGTGATCAAACATGACTGAGATATGGCTGATCCGTCACGGAATGACAGAAGGGAACCGTTATCAGAGGTATATTGGAAAAACAGACGAACTTCTGTGTGAAGAGGGCAAAGAGAAGCTGAAGGAATTTTTCTATCCGGAGCCGGAAGCTGTATTCGTAAGTCCTCTTGTGCGGTGCAGGGAAACAGCAGAGATCCTGTTTCCGGAAAAAAGGCTGAGGATCATAGACCAGCTTGCAGAGTGTGACTTTGGGGACTTTGAGAACAAAAACTATCTGGAATTATCCGGAAATCCGGATTATCAGGCCTGGGTAGACAGCGGTGGGATTCTGCCTTTTCCAAATGGAGAAAGCAGAGAAGAATTTCAGAAACGTACTCTGGAAGGGTTCCAGAGGGTTGTAAGTGCCTGTTTCCGCAGTCACATCAGCAGGGCGGCAGTAGTGGTTCACGGGGGAACCATTATGAACATTATGGAGGCTTACGGATATCCAGGGCGAAGCTTTTATGACTGGCATGTAAAAAACGGATGCGGATATCCGGTGAAGGCAGATCCGGTTTTGTGGAACCGGAACAGAAAAGTCCTGGAATTAATAAATGAATTATAAAAACTGTTGCGGCAAAATATTCCATGAAAAATATGCGGAATATCTGCCGGAACAGTTTTTTTATTGCAGAGAAACTCCTGGAATATAATTCTGTATTGACCCGGAAAGCGGACAATACTTGATATACAAAAATTTTTAGAATAAAAAAATGTTTTTTAGATTTACTATTGAAATACAGGAAAAAGTGTGATACATTAATAGTATAAAATTCCTAAAATGACAGGATGAAATTTGTATACAGTTGGGAGATTTTTACAAGACAGGGAGGATTTAATATGAAGATTGTTGGAAATGGAAGAATGATTACACGAGATGCGTCCAATACCTTTTATGAAAACGGTGCAGTGGCAATGGACGGAAGCACCATCGTTATGGCAGGCGGAACAGAAGAAGTAAAAAAAGCTTATCCGGATGCAGAGTTTATTGATGCAAAGGGCGGAGTGATCATGCCTGCGTTTATCAATGCCCATGAACATATTTACAGCTCCTTTGCCAGAGGACTGAGTATTAAAGGATACAATCCTCAGGGATTTCTGGATATCCTGGACGGACAGTGGTGGACCATTGACCGTCATCTGACTCTGGAACAGACAAAGCTTTCCGCTTATGCTACTTATATTGATTCTATAAAAAACGGTGTGACAACTGTTTTTGATCATCATGCAAGCTTCGGACATATTACAGGTTCCTTAAATGCCATTGAGGAAGCGGCAAAAGATCTTGGAATCCGTACCTGTCTCTGCTATGAGATCTCAGACCGTGACGGAATGGAAAAATCCAGAGAATCTGTTATGGAAAACGTAAACTTTATCAAACATGCTCTTGCAGATGACAGCGATATGATCGCCGGAATGATGGGTATGCATGCATCCTTTACCATCTCTGATGAGACAATGGAGCTGTGCAATGAGCTTAAGCCGGAGGGCGTCGGCTATCACATCCATGTTGCAGAGGGGATCTATGATCTTCATCAGTGTTTAAAGGAGCATGGCAAGCGTATTGTTGACCGTCTTTATGACTGGAATATTCTGGGACCGAAAACTCTTCTGGGTCACTGCATTTATATTAATGAACATGAGATGGATCTCATTAAAGATACAGATACTATGGTAGTACATAATCCGGAATCTAACATGGGCAATGCCTGCGGATGCCCTCCTACCATGGCTCTGGTACACAAGGGAATCGTTACGGGACTTGGAACAGACGGATATACTCATGATATGATGGAGTCCTGGAAAGTGGCAAACGTTCTTCACAAACATCATCTCTGTGACCCTAACGCAGCATGGGGCGAGGTTCCGCAGATGCTTTTTGAGGGAAATGCAAAAATTGCCAACCGTTACTTTAAAAAAGAGCTTGGCGTTCTCAAGCCGGGAGCCGCAGCAGATGTGATCGTGATCGGATATGATCCTCTGACGCCAATGCGCGCAGACAACACCAACGGACATCTTCTGTTCGGCGTAAACGGAAGCATGGTTCAGACTACAGTATGTAACGGGGAGGTTCTGATGAAGGATCGTGAAGTTCTTGTGTGCGACGAGGCAAAGATCATGGCAGACTGCCGTCAGTCCGCAAAAGAGCTTGCAGATGATATCAATTTCGGAAAATAAGAAAAATGACCGGAGAAACCGGATGACAGGAGGATAATTATGAGTGAAAAAATGACCTGTATGTCTTTTGGACAGTTAATGGACTGGGTTTTAACAGAACATAAGGAAAAAGGAACTGTATTTGGCGTACACAGGGCTTATCAGGCAGATACGGCAAAGGATATGGAGATTTTCGGAAGAAATCTTGAGACTCCCATCGGCCCGGCAGCAGGCCCCAACACACAGCTGGCTCAGAATATTGTGGCTTCCTACTATGCAGGAGCAAGATTCTTTGAGCTGAAAACTGTTCAGAAAATGGACGGCGATGAGCTGGCAGCCTGCATTAACCGTCCTTGTATCCTGGCAGAGGACGAATGCTATAACTGCGAGTGGTCCACAGAGCTCTATGTGCCTCAGGCTATGGGAGAATATATTAAAGCATGGTTTATTCTTCATGTAATGGCAAAGGAGTTTGGTCTTGGAGGAACAGACGGCTTCCAGTTTAATATTTCCGTAGGCTATGATCTTGCAGGAATTAAAGAAGAAAAGATTGATACTTTTATCAACTGCATGAAGGAAGCTAGGGATACAGAAGTATTTAAGGAGTGCAGAACATGGCTTCTTGACCATGTGGATCAGTTTGAGCATGTGACAAAAGAGGATATTGAAGCAATTCCGTCAGAGATCTGTAATTCTGCAACAATTTCCACCCTGCACGGATGTCCTCCAAATGAGATTGAAAGCATTGCAAATCATCTTTACAAAGAAAAACATCTGAATACATTTATCAAATGTAATCCTACGCTTCTGGGCTATGAATTTGCCAGAAAGACCATGGATGAAATGGGCTATGACTATATGGCATTCGGCGATTTCCATTTCCTGGATGACCTGCAGTATAAAGACGCTGTCCCGATGTTTAAACGTCTCCAGGCGCTGGCAGACCAACTGGGCCTTGCCTTTGGCGTAAAGATCACAAACACCTTCCCGGTAGACGTAACCAGAAACGAGCTTCCAAGCGAAGAGATGTACATGTCCGGAAAGGCTCTGTTCCCACTGTCTATTTCTCTGGCTGCAAAGCTTTCCAGAGAATTTGACGGAAAACTCCGTATTGCATATTCCGGCGGAGCTGATTTTTATAATATTGACAGGATCGTTGGCTGCGGCGTATGGCCGGTAACAGTTGCAACAACCATTTTAAAAACAGGAGGATACCAGAGATTCTCCCAGATGGCAGAAAAGATCATGGCGGACGGAGTGAAGCCATGGGACGGCATTGACGTGGAGGCTCTTGAAAAGCTGGCTGAGGACGCAAAGAAAGATCCTCGCCATGTAAAAAATATCAAGCCTCTTCCAAACAGAAAAAATGAGGAGGAAGTTCCGCTTCTGAACTGTTATTTTGCTCCATGCCAGGGCGGATGTCCCATTCATCAGGATATTCCGGAATACATTGGGCTTGCAGGAGAGGAAAAATACGCGGACGCGCTTCGTGCGATCCTTGATAAAAATGCCCTTCCGTTTATTACAGGAACTCTCTGCGCACATAACTGTATGTATAAATGTACCAGAAACTTTTATGATGAGTCTGTAAATATCCGCGGAACAAAGCTTCTGGCAGCAGAGAACGGCTATGACGAGGTGATCGGCGAGATCCGTGCCGGAGAGAGTAACGGAAAGAAAGTAGCCATTGTAGGCGGCGGCCCGGCAGGTATCGCTGCAGCTTACTTCCTGGCAAGAGCAGGCGCTTCTGTGACGATTTTTGAAAAAGAAGCAAAACTCGGCGGTGTGATCCGTTATGTGATTCCGGGATTCCGTATTCCTGAGACAACTATTGACAAAGACGTTTCCTTTATTGAAAAAATGGGTGTGGAAATCCGCACAAATACCGAGATCACTTCTGTGGCTGATGTAAAAGCGCAGGGCTATGACGCGGTGATCGTTGCCACCGGAGCGAATAAACCGGGAACACTGAAGCTGGAAAAAGGCGAGACAGTAAATGCCCTTAAATTCCTTGCCGACTTTAAGTCAAATGACGGAAAAGTGGATCTTGGAAAGAACGTTGTTGTAATCGGCGGCGGAAATACAGCCATGGATACAGCCAGAGCGGCAAAACGTACAGAAGGCGTAGAGCATGTATATCTGGTTTACAGAAGAACAAAACGCTACATGCCGGCAGCAGAGGAGGAGCTTCTGGAGGTTCTGGAAGAGGGCGTTGAGTTTAAAGAGCTTCTGTCTCCGGTAAGCCTTGAAAACGGAACTCTTATCTGCAGGAAAATGGAGCTTGGCACAATGGACGCTTCCGGAAGAGCAGGAGTTACAGAGACAGATGAGATGGTGGAAGTGCCTGCGGATACTGTGATCGTAGCTGTTGGAGAAAAAGTGCCTGCAGAGTTCTATGAGGCCAACGGCATCAATGTAAATGAAAGAGGAAAAGCAAAGCTTGATCAGGAAACTCTGGAAACAAGCGTAAAAGATGTATATCTGGCCGGCGACAGCGCCAGAGGCGCTGCAACTATCGTGGAAGCTATCCGCGACGCACAGCTTGTTGCAAAAGCAATCCTTGGCAGAGAAGTTGTTTCTGACAGAGCAGTTACAGGTACAGAAACAGAGTGCTATGAAAAGAAAGGCGTTCTGAAAGAAGAGAAGGACGCTGCAAAAGAAAGTGCAAGATGTCTTTCCTGCAGCAAGGTATGTGAAAACTGTGTGGATGTATGTCCAAACAGAGCAAATATCTCCGTTAAAGTACCCGGAATGGAAATGGCTCAGGTGATCCACGTGGATTATATGTGTAATGAGTGCGGAAACTGCAGGACCTTCTGTCCGTATGCAAGCGCTCCTTACAAAGATAAATTTACACTGTTTGCAAAACCAGAGGATATGGATGACAGCACAAATGACGGATTTGCTGTACTGAATGCAGACACAAAGGAATGCAGAGTGAGATTCCTTGGAAATGTAACAGAGTGTAAGGCAGACGATCCGGAAGATAAGGTGCCGGGCGGAATCCGCGCGCTGATCTGTGCAGTGATCGACGATTATTCCTATCTGCTGTTTAAATGATTACAGGATCTGAAATGAAGTGAAAAAGAGCGTGTCTCTGTGTTTTGTGCAGGGACGCGCTCGTGCTGAATATATGTCAGGAGGAAGGTTATGTTCAGTTTTTATGTAAATGGAAAGGAATATCAGGAAGAAAAGGATATGAAGCTTCTTCGTTTTCTTCGTGATAAGCTTCATCTTACTTCAGTAAAAGACGGATGCAGCGAAGGCGCCTGCGGAACCTGTCATGTACTGATCGACGGGAAAGCGCAGAAGGCCTGCATTCCTTCTCTTTCTATGATGGAAGGCAGGCATATTATAACTGTGGAAGGACTTTCTGAGGAAGAAAAAGAGATTTATGACCGGGCGTTCGGAGAAGCAGGCGCAGTGCAGTGCGGATTCTGTATTCCCGGCATGGTGATCAGCGCCAAGGGGCTTATTGACCAGAATTCGGATCCTACCCGCGCTCAGGCGGCTCATGCGATCCGCAACAATATCTGCCGCTGTACAGGCTACAAAAAAATCATAGACGGTATTCTCCTTGCCGCAAAATATAAAAGAGAAGGACTTCCCGAAAAGAGGGAGTATGCCTGGAAGCTGGGAGAGCGTGTGCCCAGAGTGGATGTCCGTGAAAAGGTTCTGGGCTATGGCCAGTATCCGGACGATATCTATGAGGAGGGCATGATCTACGGAAGCGCTCTTCGTTCCGCCTATCCAAGAGCTCTGGTAAAATTTATTGACACAGAAAAGGCAAAAGCGCTGCCCGGAGTGATCGGGGTTTTTACAGCAGAGGACATTCCCGGAAGCGTAAAGGTGGGGCATCTGAAGCAGGACTGGGACGGACTGATCCCTGTTGGAAAGATCACTCATTATCTGGGAGATGCGGTCGCTCTTGTTGCGGCAGAGACACCGGAGCTTGTGGAAAAGGCCAAAAAGCTGATTAAAGTAGAATATGAAGAACTGCCCATGGTTCGTGATCCTTATGAAGCAATGAAAGAGGATGCTCCTCTGGTTCACGAAGACGGAAATCTTCTGGCCCACTGGCACGTGCACCGTGGCGATGCGGAAAAAGCCATTGCCGGATCCGCCTATGTTCTTACAGAAAAATTCCGGACACCGTGGACAGAGCATGCGTTTCTGGAGCCGGAGTGCGCTGTGGCAAAGCCGGACGGAGAGGACGGGGTGATCATTTATTCTTCAGACCAGGGTGTGTACGATACCCAGCATGAATGTATGGCGCTTCTGGGACTTCCGGCTGAAAAGGTAAAGGTGCGCAATAAGCTGGTAGGCGGCGGATTCGGAGGAAAAGAAGACGTGACGGTCCAGCATCACGCAGGCATGATCGCCTATCTTACCAAACGCCCGGTAAAGGTAAAGCTTACCCGTGAAGAAAGTATTCTGATCCATCCCAAACGCCACCCCATGGACATGGAATTTACTATGGGCTGTGATGAAAACGGTATCATTCAGGGTGTGAAAGCAGCTGTTATAGCAGATACCGGAGCCTATGCCTCTCTGGGAGGCCCTGTGCTTCAGAGAGCCTGTACCCATGCCTCCGGTCCCTATAATTACCAGAATTTTGATATTGACGGAAAAGCCTACTATACAAACAATCCACCTGCCGGAGCTTTCCGCGGGTTTGGCGTTACCCAGACCTGCTTTGCAGTGGAAATGCTTCTTACAAAAATGGCAGAAAAGGTTGGCATTTCTCCCTGGGAGATCCGCTACCGCAACGCGATCCGTCCGGGACAGGAGCTTCCAAACGGTCAGCTTGTAGATGATTCCACCGGACTTGCAGAGACTCTGGAAGCGGTAAAGAAAGTGTATGACAGCCATCCTTATGCAGGAATTGCCTGCGCCATGAAAAATGCCGGTGTGGGCGTCGGGCTTCCGGACTGGGGACGCTGTAAGCTGTATGTGCACAATGGAAAAGTAGAGATCCACTCAGGAGCCTCCTGCATTGGACAGGGACTTGGAACGGTACTGGTACAGATGGTATCAGAAAAGCTGGGACTGAAAAGAGAGCAGATTTATTATGATGCTTCCAATACGTATAATGCGCCGGATTCCGGAACCACTTCCGGATCCAGACAGACTCTTGTTACAGGGGAAGCCTGCCGTCGCGCCTGTGAGAAGCTGAAAGAAGAGCTTGCTTATAAAACTCTGGAGGAGCTGGAGGGACAGGAATATCTGGGCGAATATCTTGCCAGAACAGACGCCATGGGTTCTGATGTAAAAAATCCTGTTTCTCATGTGGCCTACGGGTACGCAACTCAGGTGTGCATTCTGGATAAAAACGGAAGGATTGAAAAAATAGTGGCAGCCCACGACGTGGGACGGGCAGTGAATCCTCTTTCTGTAGAAGGTCAGATCGAGGGCGGAGTGCTCATGTCCACAGGCTTTGCTCTCACAGAGCAGTATGGACTGAAGGACTGCAGACCTCAGAATAAATATGGAACGCTGGGACTTTTCCGGGCAAACCAGGCTCCGGAGGTGGAAAGCATCATTGTAGAAAAAGAAGGCTTAAAGGTAGCAGAGGGAGCCATCGGCATCGGAGAGATCACCTCCATTCCTACGGCGCCGGCTATAGCAGGGGCTTACTATAAATATGACGGTCAGTACCGCACAAGCCTTCCGCTTGCCAATACGCCGTATGAGAGAAAGAAAAAGGGGGAATGATCTATGGCAAGATTTCCGAAAAAGACAGCTTATGTTGCATGTGACGGCGGAGAACGCTGCCACAGCTGTACATACGGCTGTATGAGCTGTTCCTCCTGCATTGAGGTCTGCAGAAAGGACGCGGTTTTTTATAATGAATATGGTGTGGCTGAAATTGAGGAAAGCAGGTGTATCGGATGCGGCCTCTGCGTGAAGGCCTGTCCTCAGGAAATCATCCATATTCATCTGACAGACAATCCTTTTATCGTAAAGTGTTCCAATAAGGATAAGGGAGCAGCGGCAAAAAAGGCCTGTGAAGCAAGCTGCATCGGATGCGGGATCTGCGCCAGAAACTGTCCGGCAGACGCTGTGGAGGTTCAGGACAATGTGGCGGTGATCAATGACGAGCTCTGCCTTGCCTGCGGAAACTGCGCGGTAAAATGTCCGCGGAATGTGATCCGGGATACAAGAGGGATTATTTTAAAATAATTCAAGAAAAAACACTAAAAATCAATGGAAAAAACCCTTATAATATGTTAAAATGAATAAAAGGAAATGGTTCCTGATGTTCTTATTCTGACTCAGGATACATATTATAAGAAAGTAGCATGGTTCGGAGCCGGACATACGTCCTGAGGGGAACACACACTCCCTGGACGCAGTCTGGCTTTTTCCATATTCTAAAAGCTTCAGGGAAATCTCAGACAGTCTGGGAGAATTCATGTAGAAAAGGAAAAGAAGGTGAAGAAATGGTTGGAAAAAGTATTCCAAGAGTAGATGCTTATGAAAAAGTTACAGGCAGAGCAAAATTTACAGATGATCTGATTCTCAACCGCGCTCTGGTTGCCAAGGTCCTTCACTCCACCATTGGAAACGGGATCGTAACATCTATTGATACCAGTGAGGCAGAGGCGCTTCCCGGAGTGGTAAAGGTAGTTACCTTTAAAGACGTGCCGGATCACTGCTATCCCACACCGGGACATCCCTGGTCTGTGGAGCCTGCTCATCAGGATATTGCGGACAGAAATATCCTTACAGGACGTATCCGCTATTATGGCGATGATATTGCTGCCGTTGTGGCAGAAGATGAAGTAACTGCGTCCAGGGCGCTGAAGCTGATCAAGGTTGAATATGAGGAATATCCGGTGGAGATCCATCCCAGAAAATCCATGTACGGAAGCAATCCTCCCATTCATTTTGATAAAAAAGACAATGTACTTGCCCGTTCCAACTTTTTTATCGGAAACGTGGATGAAGGCCTGGAGCAGTCTGATACAGTTGTGAAAAGAAGCTACAAGACCTCCATTGTCCAGCACTGTCATATAGAGAATCCCATATCCTTTGCCTATATGGAAAAGGGAAGGATCGTTGTAGTTACTTCCACGCAGATCCCTCATATTGTCCGCCGTGTGATCGGCCAGGCTCTGGGAATCCCCTGGGGCAGGGTAAGGGTGATCAAACCGTATATCGGAGGTGGATTCGGAAACAAGCAGGATGTGCTTTATGAGCCTCTGAATGCATTTTTGACTACTCAGGTAGGCGGCCGTCCTGTAAAGCTTGAGGTTTCCAGAGAGGAAACCTTCTGCAATACAAGAACCCGTCATTCTATTGAGTATGATCTCACTGCAGGCGTGGATAAGGAAGGTCATCTGCTTGCAAAAGATATGAAGGCATATTCCAGCCAGGGGGCTTATGCATCCCATGGTCACGCCATTGCCGCCAACGGTCTTACTGCATGGAGACTTCAGTATGCCTGCCCAAATACCAGAGGCGAGGCTTATACCATTTATACCAATACCCCTACAGCCGGAGCCATGCGTGCCTACGGCATTCCTCAGGCAGCCTTTGCCATTGAATGTCTGATGGATGATGTGGCGGCGGAGATTCATACGGATCCTCTTGAATTCCGGCGGAAAAATCTGATTCAGGGATATTATGAGGACGCTTATCTGAAGCCTATTGCAGCCAATACAAACGGGATTTTCCAGTGCCTGGAAAAAGGCGCGGAATATATTCACTGGGATGAAAAGCGAAAAGAATATGCAGATCAGACAGGTTCTGTAAGACGGGGCATTGGCATGTCACTGTTTTCTTATAAGACAGGTGTATGGCCCATTTCACTGGAAATTGCAGGCGCCCGGCTTTCCATGAACCAGGACGGAAGCGTTCAGCTTCAGATCGGAGCTACAGAGATCGGCCAGGGAGCAGATACCGTCTTTTCCCAGATGGCGGCAGAGACACTTCACATGGATGTGGAGAACGTCCATATTGTCACAGTACAGGATACCGATGTGACGCCGTTTGACACAGGCGCATATGCATCCCGCCAGTCCTTTGTTACCGGAACAGCTGTGAAGCAGTGCGCAGAACAGCTTCTCCAAAAGATTCTGGACTATGCCAAAACCCTTCTTCCGGAGCAGGAGACAAGAGAACTGTCTCTGGATCACGGCTGGATCTACGCAGGAGAGGAACAGGTACTTTCTCTGGAGGCGCTGGCACAGGAAGCCTATTACAGTCTCAGCAATTCCTCTGTGCTGACAGCAGAGGTGTCCACACAGGTGAAGAAAAATACCATTGCCACAGGCTGCTGCTTTGCAGAGGTGGAAGTGGATATGAAGCTTGGAACCATACAGATTCTTAACATCATCAATGTCCATGACAGCGGAAAGCTTCTGAATCCGCAGCTTGCCCAGATGCAGGTGCACGGAGGCATGTCCATGGGCATGGGCTATGGATTAAGCGAGCAGCTTGTTCTGGACGAAAAAACAGGACGGCCTCTTAACGGCAATCTTCTGGATTACAAGCTGATGACAGCTTTAGACACACCGGATATCAAGGCAGATTTTGTGGAACTGGATGACCCCATGGGACCTTACGGAAACAAAGCTTTAGGTGAACCGCCTGCAATTCCGGGAGCTCCTGCGATCCGTAACGCGGTTCTTCATGCTACCGGCGTGGCATTTAATGAAATTCCTCTGGCGCCTCAGCGGCTGATCGAGGGATTCAAAAAAGCCGGACTGATCTGAAAGGGGGAACGGAATCATGTATGATATTGAAAATTACTATAATGCCAGCACAATAGAGGAAGCCGTCAGGCTTTTAAAGGAACATCCGGATACCAGAGTGATCTCCGGCGGAAGCGATGTACTGATTAAGATCCGGGAAGGGAAAATGGCAGGAACCTCTCTTGTGAGTATCCGTGACATTAAAGAACTGAACGGTATCACAAAAAAAGAAAACGGAGATATTTATATAGGCGCAGGAACTACTTTTTCCCATATTACCAATGACCCTGTGATTCAGGAAAACATTCCGGTTCTGGGAGAAGCTGTAGATCAGGTGGGCGGACCTCAGATCAGGAATATCGGAACCATTGGAGGAAATATCTGTAATGGTGCAGTCAGCGCAGACAGCGCGCCTACGGTATTTTCTCTGAATGCCCTTCTTCGCATTGAGGATGGAAACAACGGAAGAACCGTTCCGATCCGTGATTTTTACCTGGGTCCGGGCCGTGTGGATCTGAAAAGAGGAGAGATTCTTACCCATGTGATCATTCCTGCAAAGGAATACCAGGGTTATCATGGAAACTATATTAAGTATTCCATGAGAAAAGCCATGGATATTGCAACCTTAAGCTGTTCCGTGGTAAGTAAGGTAAATACAGAAAAAAATATTCTGGAAGATGTGCGCATTACCTTTGGCGTAGCGGCTCCGGTTCCTTTCCGGTGTGAAAAAACAGAAGCAGCGCTGAAAGGACAGGAAATCAGCGAAAAACTGTATGAAATGACAGAGCAGAGCATCCGTCAGGAGATCAACCCAAGAGATTCCTGGAGGGCATCCAGGGAGTTCCGTATGCAGATCGGCGGAGAAATCGCAAAAAGAGCGCTGAAGCGTACCATAGAGCTTGCAGGAGGTGACAGAAAATGATCAAAGATAAAGTTCTGGTCAGATGTGTGGTAAACGGAAAAGAAGTAGCCGAGTATGTGGATCCCAGAGAGTCTCTGCTTGACATGCTCAGAAACCGTCTGGGTCTTACTTCCGTAAAAAAAGGCTGTGAGGTAGGAGAATGCGGAGCCTGCACAGTGATCATTGACGGAGAGACTATTGACTCCTGCATTTATCTGGCAGTGTGGGCGGAGGGAAAAAATATCCGTACCCTGGAAGGTCTGGAAAAGAACGGGGATCTTACCCGTATTCAGGAGGCTTTTATTGAGGAGGGAGCGATCCAGTGCGGTTTTTGCACACCGGGCTTTGTTATGTCTGCAACGGTGCTTCTGGAGCGGGGCGAGGTGCTTACAAGAGAAGCTATCAAAAAACACATGTCAGGTAATCTGTGCCGCTGCACCGGATACCAGAATATTGTAAATGCAGTAGAAAAAGTAATGCTTGAACAGCAGGAGACTGAAGGAGTTTGATTTATGACACAGAATAACATACTGGTTGTCCGCGGAGGCGGTGATCTTGCCAGTGGAGTGATCCACAGACTTTACCGCTGCGGATACCGGGTGCTGATTCTTGAAAGCGCCAGACCCAGCGCAATCCGCCGGGAGGTGTCTTTCTGCGAGGCTGTTTATGACGGAGAGGCATTTGTGGAGGGCGTTTTAAGCCACAGGATCCAGGATGTGGGTGAGTGTGCCGGAATATGGGAAATGGGCGAGATTCCTCTTCTGGTAGATGAGACAGGAGAAGCTATCAAAAAACTTCATCCTGCAGCAGTGATCGACGCTATTCTTGCAAAAAAAAATCTCGGCACAAACAGGGCAATGGCGCCTCTTACCATTGCTCTGGGACCTGGGTTTCTGGCCGGTAGAGATGTGGATTATGTGGTGGAGACTCAGAGAGGCCATGATCTTGGAAGGATCGTGGAAGAGGGCTGGGCAGCTCCCAATACAGGGATTCCGGGAATGATCGGAGGTTATGGGAAAGAACGAGTGATTCATTCTCCGGCAGCGGGTACGATACACAGCCGGGCGAAGATCAGCGATCTGGTAGAAAAGGATCAGGTAATTGCTGTCATCAGTACAGAGAAAAACAGAGAAATTCCTGTCTTTGCCACAATTTCAGGAGTATTAAGAGGAATGATCCGGGAAGAGTATCAGGTATCGGAAGGAATGAAGATCGCGGATATTGACCCACGGAAAGAACAGAAAAAAAACTGCAATACCATTTCTGATAAAGCAAGATGCATAGCGGGAACTGTTGTGGAAATTCTTCTGTCAGAAGGAATTGTTCCCTGAACAGAAGGAGAGGAAGAAACCTGCCTGCTGTATGACGGATGCTTTAACCGGAGAGGAAAAGGCAGGAATACAATTATCAGGTGATCGAGGAACAGGATTATGAGACTTACTGAACTTCTGGATATTGATGTAAACAGCAAAAAGATCATTTCAGTTGTGGGAGGCGGTGGAAAAACAAGCCTGATCTTCCGGCTTGCAGAGGAACTGGCAGAGCAGGGAAAAAAGGTCATTGTTACCACCACCACTCACATAGCTTTTGAGCCGGAACGCCCCTTTGCCAGAGACGGAGAACTGAATAAAGTCAGGGAAAATCTCAGAAAGTACGGCTATACGGTAGCTGCCTGTATGGAAAAACGGGAAGAAAAAAGTTGGAAAAATCCGGAAAATATTCAGGGATCCTCAGGTACGCACTGCAGCGCTTCCGAAGAGCAGAACAAAAGCGGAAAACTGTTTACAGGAAAGCTTCAGGCGCTTCCGGAGGAGCAGCTTCAGGAACTGAAAAAAGAATGTGATGTAATCCTTATTGAGGCAGACGGAGCCAGACGTCTGCCTTTAAAGGTTCCGGCAGCCTGGGAGCCGGTAATTCCGGAGATGACCGATCTTGTGATCGGCGTGATTGGACTGGACTGTCTGGGAAAAGCAATCAAAGACACAGTTCACCGACCGGAATCAGCGGCAGAATTTCTGGGTAAATCTTCAAAGGAAAAGATTACGGAGGAAGATATCATACGGATTGCAAAGTCAGACCAGGGACTTCGTAAGTCCGTGGGACACAGAGGATTTCGAGTGTTTTTAAATAAAGAGGATGTTCTTAGTGACAGGAATTTGCCGGATAAAATAGTACAGAGACTGAGAAAACATGGCATTTGGGCCGTATGCGGCAGCCTGAAACAGGATATTTCTATTGTTATTCTGGCGGCGGGAAACAGCAGAAGATTTGGCAGCAACAAGCTGTTTTTTCCAATAGATGGCATTCCCATGTATTTACACACACTTCAGAAGGTTCTTCTGGTACAAAAAAAAATGAAACACAGGATTTCTTCCGTTATTCTTGTTACTCAGTATTCGGAGATCAAAAAAAATGCAGAGGCTCTGGGAGCCCGGGTGGTATGGAATCCCCATCCGGAAGAAGGAATTTCCTCATCTATGAAGCTGGGGCTTCTGGAAGTAATAAAAGAAAAGCCTCAGGCGCAAAGCTTTTCTGCCTGCCGGGAAAATAATGCCTGCCTTTTTCTGGTGGCAGATCAGCCGTGGATAAGGTGCCATACGATAGAAGCTCTGATCAGGATGTATACAGAATCCGAAAAGGGCATGGCTGCCGCAGCAAAAAATGGACAGCCTGGAAATCCCTGTATTTTTTCCGGAAAATATTACCCGGAGCTTCTGGCTCTGACAGGCGATACCGGAGGGAAAAGGGTGATGAGAAAATACATGCAGGATGTGGCTCTGCTGGAAGTGCCAGATAAAAAAGAGCTTACGGATATGGATATCCCTCCGGATATTTCATAAAGCCATAAATATGGAAAATCAGAATCATAAAGCTGGTTTTTTATTTCCCCTTTGCTCCTTTTTTAAGCTCCGGCATTACGGTGAGAAGCATGGTAAAAAAGCTTGCGCAGCCGCCGATCAGGTTGGAGATGGGTTCTGCCCAGAATACTCCGTCCACGCCCAGATTCCCGATCCCGGGCAACAGGACAGTAAGGGGAACTACGATCAGTACCTTTCGGAAAATAGAGAAAAAGGTTGCTTTTCTGGCTTTTCCAAGAGCCACAAAGGTACACTGGGCGGTAAACTGTAAGGCCATAAAGCAGTAGCCGAAAAAGTAAATATGGAGAGCGGGGATCCCTCTGGAGATCAGCTCAGGCTCATTGTTAAAGATTCGGATAAAAAATTCCGGAAACAGCTTCAGAAGCCCCCATATGATCAGTGTGTAAGAAACACAGAGAACGGTAACGAACCGGATAGCTTTTCGTACCCGGTGATAGGCGCCCTCTCCATAGTTGAAGCTCATAACAGGTGAGGAACCGCTGGTGATGCCGTTGACAGGAGTGGTTGTGATCTCGCGGATGGAATTCAGCACAGTCATGATCCCCACATAGAGGTCTCCGCCGTACTGGTGAAGGGTGGTATTGCAGAAAACCTGTACAATACTGTTGGTAAAAGCCATCATAAAACTGGAGATTCCAAGAGACATAATGCTTTTGACCCGGCTCCAGCTAAGGCGCATGGCATCTTTTTTCAGATGGAGAACTGCTTTTTTTCCTGTAAGAAACTTCAGAACCCACAAAGCAGAACACATCTGAGAAAGAACCGTAGCTGTTGCAGCGCCTTTTACTCCCATATGAAAAACAAAAATAAAAAGCGGATCCAGAATAATATTCAGCACAGCGCCAATGAGAATAGTCAGCATTCCCATATTTCCAAAGCCCTGGTTGTTAATAAAAGGATTCATTCCAAGAGTGATCATTACAAACAATGTGCCCAGAAGATAGATCTGAATGTAATCCCGGGCATAGGGGTAGGTAATGTCGCTGGCTCCAAAGGCGTGAAGCAGTGGATCATAAAAAAGATATCCAACAGCCATCAGAAGCACGCCCGTAAGAAGAAGCATGGAAAAGGTATTTCCCATAAGACGTTCTGCTTCTCTGTGATTTCCTCTGCCCCGTTCCATGGAGCACAGAGGGCTTCCTCCATTTCCGAAAAGATAGGTAAAGGCAGTGATCAGAGTAATGATGGGAAAACAGATTCCCACGCCGGTCAGCGCGGTTGTGCCTGCCTCCGGGATTCTTCCGATATAAATCCGGTCTACGATATTATAAAGAAGGTTCAGAATCTGCGCCATGGTCATGGGCACAGCCACTTCCAGAATATTTCTGTTTACATTTCCCTTTGAAAAATCTGTCTGATGAATTTTCATAAATAGACTCCTTGATTACAAAAGACGGGGCTCCATGAGAACTGGAATCAGATAAAGCCTTCAGATAGCCGTCTTATATTTCTGGAAATTATTATATAACAAATTTTATGAAAAACAAGACCAGACCTTCCGTAAGCATCCTGTAAAATCATGCACAGCGGTTTGTTAAGCTGTTTTTGGTAATAATCTGCATCATTTCACAGATGGAAACCAACAAAAACCAACACCCCCAAAACCACTGCTTACTCTGTTTGCATCAGCTTGGGAAAATGTCTCCTGAACAGTAACCTGATCAAAATGTATTCCAGATCGCCTTCGGTGATGGCATTTTGCCCTGTGTGTCCCGGGATTTTTGCATATACATGCCAAAACACCTTGCGGGACAGTAACCTGTGAACAGTAACACAAATCCACATTATTACAGGGATTTTTTGTTGAATTTCCTTGTATTTTAAAAGAAAAACAGGTATACTTATCATAAATACAATTATAAAAAGTTCTTGATGTTTCATCATGGGAGGTATTATGGCGAAAAATTACAATGGTATGGCAGTGGGAGTATTTGAACTGGATAATCTGGTTGCCTGCTTTGTGGCTCTTGACGCTGCAGCCAAAGCAGCAAATGTAACGATCCAGAGTGTGGAGCGTAACCGACTGAAAAGCGGCGCCTGTGTGAAAATGAGAGGCTCTGTTTCTGATGTGAATGCTGCTATGGAGGTTGCTCTTGAGGCAGCTAAGCCGTTGGGACAGGTGGTAAGTCATACAGTGATCGCTTCTCCGACGGCTGATACGGAAACAGCCCTGGCAATGACAGTAAACAAATAAATAACAAAGTGAGGAAATCATTATGAGATACGGAGCGTTCGGACTGGTAGAGGTTCTGGGAAGCAGCAATGCGATTCTGGTGATCGACCAGATGCTGAAAACATCAGAGGTAGCCTTTCGTACCTGGAATACCAAATGCGGCGGTCATACAACCGTATTTTTAAGCGGAGACGTGGCAGCAGTTACGGCGGCAGTAGACAGTGTAAAAGGAAATCCGCCCTGTGAGATCATTGCAGCGGCAGTGATCTCCAATCCGTCTGAGGAGGCTGTGCGCCTGGTAGAAGAGGAAGCCGCAAAACACGCATCTGCAAAATAAATGCAGAAAAAGGAGGCCGGGGAAAGCTTTTGTCCATTGAGGTCAAGCTTTCCTGCAGTCTCCTTTTTTATTACAGATGGCATGATAAAAGTTTATGAATGGATCAGGGTTCCTGTTTTTCCCTGGATTCCGTCTCTTGCTTTTTCAAGAAGTGTGATCATGGCTGTGCGGCCGGATCCGGAAGAAGCAAAATCCATAGCTGCCTGAACCTTCGGAAGCATGGAGCCTGCGGCAAAATGACCTTCGTCCACATATTTCTGCGCTTCCTCAACAGTGAGATCGCTTAACCATTCTTCATTTTCTTTGCCGAAATTAATGGCAACCTTCTCCACAGCAGTAAGAATGATCAGCATATCTGCGCCCAGCTCTTTTGCCAGAAGACTGCTTGCAAAATCCTTATCGATCACAGCGGAAGCGCCCTTCAGATGATCTCCCTGAAGAGTAACCGGGATTCCGCCGCCTCCGCAGCAGATAACGATCTTATTGGCATCTACCAGGCTGTTGATGGCATCCTGCTCCACAATCTCTACAGGCTTCGGAGAAGCCACTACACGGCGGTAACCGCGGCCTGCATCCTCTTTTGTGATATAGCCGTAGGCTTTTTCCGCGTGTTCCGCCTCTTCTCTGGACATAAAATGTCCGATAGGCTTGCTGGGATTCTGGAAAGCAGGATCGTCCGGATCTACCCGCACCTGAGTTACAACAGTAACGACCGGAGTACGCACAAAGCCTCTTTTGCGAAGCTCCTCTCTGAGCGCGTTCTGAAGATCATACCCGATATAAGCCTGGCTCATTGCGACACATACAGAAAGAGGTGTGTTGGGCTGGCTGGCGTCTTCCCGGGAAAGAGCGGCCATGGCATTGTTGATCATGCCTACCTGGGGACCGTTTCCGTGGACCACAACCACCTGGTGTCCGTCCTCGATCAGGTCGCAGAGAGCTTTTGCTGTTGTTTTTACAGCCATCATCTGTTCCGGCAGAGTATTTCCAAGAGCATTGCCCCCCAGAGCAATGACAATACGTTTCCGTTTATACATGTAAAAACCTCCTGATTGGGAAAAAGAGAAGGGCCGTGCAGAACAATGCTCCACAGGCCCTGTCGCTTTTTAGAATGATTTATTTAAGGATTCTCGGGGCTGCTTTTACTTCCAGTTTTTTGAGGATATCCTGCGGTTTTTCAAATTTGGAAAGCAGGATCATAGCAGCAATGATATATGGTTTGAAGCTTGCTTCTTTGTAAAGCGGAATTCTGTAGCGGTCAAATACGCTTGCGTCAACCTCGCCTGTCTCACAGCTTACTCCTGTGATATCAGCCGGCAGGCAGTGGAGATAAAGCGCTTTTCCGTCTTTTGTTGTTTTCATCAGCTCTTCTGTGCAGGCCCAGTCTTTGTGCTGTGCATTCTGAGCAAGAAGTTCTTTTTCCAGTTTGTCGATGCCGTCAAAATCACCCTCTGCATAAAGGTTTGTACGTTTTTCCATAGCTGCGAAAGGAGCCCAGCTCTTAGGATAAACGATATCGGCATCCTTGAAAGCTTCTTCCATGCTGTTTGTCTTTGTGAAAGTACCGCCGGTAGCTTCTGCGTTCTTTCTTGCGATTTCTTCAACCTCAGGCATTACGTCATAGCCTTCCGGATGAGCAAGCACAACATCCATGCCGAAACGTGTCATAAGACCGATCACACCCTGAGGAACAGAAAGAGGTTTTCCGTAGGAAGGAGAGTAAGCCCATGTCATGGCAAGCTTTTTGCCTTTCAGGTTCTCAACGCCGCCAAACTCATGAATGATATGAAGCATATCTGCCATACACTGAGTGGGGTGGTCTACGTCACACTGAAGGTTTACAAGAGTAGGTCTCTGCTCAAGGATTCCGTCTTTGTTGCCCTCAGTTACAGCGTCCATAAACTCTTTCTGATAAGCATGGCCTTTTCCGATATACATATCATCGCGGATACCGATCACATCAGCCATAAAGGAAACCATGTTGGCTGTTTCGCGGACAGTTTCGCCGTGAGCGATCTGAGATTTTTTCTCATCCAGATCCTGAACCTGAAGGCCAAGAAGGTTGCATGCAGAAGCAAAGGAGAAACGGGTTCTTGTGGAGTTGTCGCGGAAAATAGAAATTCCGAGACCGCTCTCAAATACCTTTGTGGAAATGTTGTTTTCTCTCATAAAACGGAGAGCGTCCGCAACAGTAAAAACAGCTTCCAGCTCTTCATCTGTCTTATCCCATGTCCAGAAAAAGTCGTTATTGTACATCTCCTTGAAATTCAGTGCATTTAATTTGTCAATATAATCCTGTAAAGTTTTCATAAATGATCTCCTTATTTATATTATAGATATTATTCTTACTTGCAGTAGGAAGCCGGAAGAGCTGCGTAAACAGCCGCGCATCTTACCAGGTCGATCTTCCATGTTTTTTCGTTCGGTGCGTGAGCCTGTGCCTCTGCTCCGGGGCCGAAGCCGATACACGGGATTCCGTTGCGTCCCATAATAGAAACGCCGTTTGTAGAGAAGGTCCACTTGTCTGTAAGAGGACGGGCCTTTCTCATTTCTTCTGTCTCTGTGTTTCCAAGTCTTGTTTCACCATACAGATTCCTGTATGCATCTTCAAGAGCCTTTGTTACCTTGTGATCTTTCGGAATTGCCCATGTGGGGAAGTAGCACTCGATCTCATATACGCATCCGGTGTAGGATGGACGGTCGTAATTGTACATGGAAACCACAACATCGTCTCCGTATTTTTTCACACTTGGAAGGTTGCGGATCTCGTCAAGACAGCTTTCCCAGGTTTCACCGAAGGTCATACGTCTGTCAAGGGATACTGCGCAGGAGTCAGCAACTGCACAGCGGCTTGGAGAGGTGTAGAAGATCTGAGAACAGGTGATGGTACCGCGTCCAAGGAATCTTGCCTCTTCCCAGTCCGGATTGTATTTCGGGTTCAGCATTTTTACCAGACCCTTGATCTCTGTTTCATCAGAGTCATCGTTTTCATTAAGAGCGCGTACGTCCTGAAGAATATCTGCCATTTTATAGATGGCGTTGTCACCGCGCTCAGGAGCAGAGCCATGGCAGGAAACACCTTTTACGTCAACACGGATTTCCATACGTCCTCTCTGTCCTCTGTAGATACCGCCGTCAGTAGGCTCTGTGGAAACAACAAATTCCGGACGTACCTTGTCTTCATTGATGATGTACTGCCAGCAGAGACCGTCGCAGTCTTCTTCCTGAACAGTTCCCACTACCATGATCTTGCATCCCTCAGGGATCAGGTCAAGATCCTTCATGATCCTTGCGCCGTAAACAGCAGATACGATACCGCCGCACTGGTCAGATACGCCGCGGCCGCCGATTTCTTCATCAGTCTCATAGCCTTCATATGGATCAAATTCCCAGTTTTCCATATTGCCGATACCAACAGTGTCAATATGTGCATCGTAGGCAATGATTTTATCTCCGGTTCCCATGTAGCCGATTACATTTCCCTGAGGATCGATCACAACCTGGTCAAAATCCAGCTTTTTCATTTCAGCGGCGATTGTGTCAATATGAGCTTTTTCATCACAGCTTTCGCCGGGATTTTTTACGATTGCTCTTAAAAATCTGGTCATGTCCTCCAGATAGTTCTGAGCCGCTTCGTTAATTTTTGCATAATCCATTGTAAATACCTCCCATAATAAATCAGTTGATAAAATTAGAATTTGTTTTGTATCAGTGACCCGATGATCACTGTAAAGAACAGGCTGATTTCCGTCAGTTATTCGCTGAAGGACTCCTCTGTTCCGTAAAGTCCGTCCCATACGATTTCACGGTAGCGTACCGGATCTGTATCTCCTTCTGTGGAGATTACAAGAATGTTGGAGCTTTCATCAAGCTTCAGAGCCTTTTTCAGATCTTCTGCATCTTTGTCATGAAGGGCAGTGTAGCAGAGACCGAGAGGCACAGAGCCGGATTCTCCGGAAACAATATGAGGATCTCCCTCAAGCGGGTTTGCGTAGATTCTGGTAGCTTTTGCGCTCATCCAGTCAGGACAGGATGCAAATACGGTTACATGATTTCTTAAAATATCCCATCCAATGGTATTTCCTTCGCCGCAGGCAAGACCTGCCATGATAGTCTGAAGATCTCCGGTTACGTTTACAAGTTCTCCGGTTTTCTTCTCGGCTGAGCGATAGAGACAGTCTGCTGCGGCTGCTTCGCATACAACCATTACCGGAGGATTCTCTTTGTATTTGTGAGCAAAATAGCCAACCACTGCTCCGGCAAGAGAACCGACGCCTGCCTGCACAAATACATGAGTGGGACGTTCTACACCCTGTTCCTTTAACTGCTGATCTGCCTCCATGACCATGGTTCCGTAACCCTGCATGATCCAGGAAGGAATTTCTTCATAGCCGTCCCAGGCAGTATCCTGAACAATGATGCCGTGTTCTGTTTTTGCAGCCTCGGCAGCAGCCATTCTCACACAGTCATCATAGTTGCATTCTTCAATAGTAACAGTTGCGCCTTCTTTGGCAATGTTGTCAAATCTTGTCTTGGTGGTTCCCTTTGGCATTCTTACCACAGCCTTCTGTCCAAGGCGGCTGGCAGCCCATGCAACTCCGCGGCCGTGATTTCCGTCTGTGGCAGTGAAGAAGGTTGCCTGCCCGAATTCTTCTCTCAGCCTATCAGAAGAGAGTACGTTGTAGGGCAGATCGCTGATATCCCGTCCAAGCTCTTTTGCTATGTAGCATCCCATGGCGTAGGAGCCGCCCAGCACCTTGAATGCATTCAGACCAAAACGATAGGATTCATCCTTGCAGAAAATATTTTTTACACCCAGATAGGATGCCAGAGAAGAAAGCTTCTGAAGAGGCGTCACTGTATACTGGGGGAAGCTTTTGTGAAATTCATTTGCTTTTTTTACATTTTCCTCAGACATTAATTCCAGGAAAGTATCGTCGGATTTCGGAACTTCATTAAGCGTCCATTTTAATCCTTCAGTCATGTAAAAATCCCTCCTTAAAAAATTTGTTTTACACTTATTGTTTTTGCTCCTGTTAAGTCTATCATATCATAAATAATGAATTTTGCAATAGAAAATACAAAAATTTTTAGGTTTTTCAAAAAATATTTAGCGACATTGAAAAGACAGGGTTCCTGTGTTAAAATTAACGTATATTTTTACAGTAAAAAAGAAGGAGGAGGACAGTTATTATGGCAGTTTTTCAGGCATTCCGGGCGCTGCGCCCCACACCGGAAAAAGCAGAGCGCGTGGCAGCGCTTCCATATGATGTGGTAACAGAGGAGGAGGCCCGTGAGACAGGAGATAAAAATCCGTTTTCTTTTCTCCATGTGGACCGGGCGGAGATCGACCTTCCGGAAGGAACCGATCCATATGACAGCATCGTATACGAAAAAGCAAAAGAAAATCTTTCTGCAATGGAGGCAGAAGGGATCTTTATTCAGGATGAGAAGTCCTGCTATTATATTTATGAGCTCACAAGAATGGGAAAAACTCAGACCGGTATTGCAGGCTGCTGCTCTGTGGACGATTATCTGAACGGAGTGGTAAAAAAACATGAGCTTACCAGAGAAGATAAGGAGCGGGACCGTATTTGTCATGTGGATGTCTGCAACGCCAATACAGGACCTATTTTTATGGCATGCAGATATACAGAGCCGCTTCTGTCCCTGATGGAACAGTGGAAAAAAGAGCACGCGCCTGTTTATGATTTTGTCACAGAAGATGAGATCGGCCACAGAGTGTGGGTGATCGACGGGGATGGGGAAACTGAGTTTATCAAAAAAGAATTTGGAGAGATTCCTTCTTTTTATATTGCAGACGGTCATCACCGGGCCGCTTCAGCCGTAAAGGTAGGACTGAAAAGAAGAGAGGAACATCCGGATTATACAGGAGGGGAAGAGTTTAATTATTTTCTTTCTGTGGTATTCCCGGAAGATCAGCTTACGATCCTTGCCTATAACCGGGTGGTGAAGGATCTGAACGGCGTGGCGGAAAAAGCGTTTGTAGGAAGCCTGAAATTTAATTTTGAACTGATGGTCATGCCGGGATTTCCCTGTAAGCCGGTGGAAAAGCACTGCATGGGCATGTACGTGGGAGGCGAATGGTATCACCTGAAGGCCTGGGAGGATATCTGGCAGGACAAGGATGTTGTAGCACAGCTGGATGTCTCTCTTTTGCAGGATAAGGTACTTGCTCCTGTCCTGGGAATCAAGGATCCAAGAACAGATCAGAGGATCCGTTTTGTAGGGGGAAATCATAAGCTTCGGGAGCTTCAGGAAATGGCTGACGAGACAGGAGGAGTGGCGTTTGCCCTGTATCCCACCTCTATGGAGGAACTGATGCAGATTGCAGATGAAGGCAGGCTGATGCCACCAAAATCCACATGGTTTGAGCCGAAGCTGAGAAGCGGATTTTTTATTCATAAGCTTTCCTGAAAAAGGAGAAGATCACAGCAGAAAATGGATTGACAGAAGGGAGAACATTATGGGACTGATCAGAGCAGCAAAAGGAGCAGCGGGAGGAGTCTTCGGGGACCAGTGGAAAGAGTATTTTTACTGTGGATCCATGTCTTCGGATACACTTGTATCAAAATCCCGCAAAAAAACTTCACGGCGTTCCTCAAACAGACACGGGTCTGAAAATATCATCAGCAACGGTTCCGTGATTGCAGTAAATGACGGACAGTGTATGATCATTGTAGAACAGGGAAAGGTAGTGGACGTATGTGCAGAACCGGGAGAATATGTTTATGACAGCTTTACAGAACCGTCCCTGTTCTGCAGTGACCTGGAGGACGGGATCGTTCAGGTGTTTGACCAGATCGGAAAACGCTTCGGGTTCGGCGGAGAAACTCCGGAAGATCAGAGGGTATATTTTATAAATACAAAAGAGCTGACAGGAAACAAATACGGAACACCGGGGCCTGTGCCGTTCCGAGTGATCGATGCAAACCTGGGACTGGATATTGATATTTCCGTCAGATGCTTTGGAGAATACAGCTACCGTATTGCAAATCCGATTCTGTTTTACACAAATGTCTGCGGCAATGTGGAAAGTGAATTTACAAGAGAGGAGCTGGACGGACAGCTGAGAAGCGAGCTTATGACTGCTCTTCAGCCGGCGTTTGCCAGAATCTCCGCAATGGGGATCCGCTACAGTGAGCTTCCCGGACATACCATGGAGCTTTCTGATGCTCTGAATCAGATTCTGTCTGAAAAGTGGGAAAAGCTAAGAGGAATCCGTATTGTATCTCTGGGCGTTTCCAGCATAAAGGCATCGGAAGAGGATGAGGCAATGCTGAAGGAACTGCAGAAAAATGCAGTGTTCAGAAATCCGGCTATGGCGGCTGCCCATATGGTGGGAGCCCAGGCCTCAGCCATGCAGGCCGCAGCGTCCAATCAGAATGCAGGCCCGGCCATGGCCTTTGCCGGTATGAATATGGCGTCAAATGCCGGCGGAGTGAATCCGTCAGAGCTTTTTGCCATGGCCCGGAACGATCCGTCTCAGAGAAGCGCACAGCAGGAGGCACAGTCTCCGGTACAGCAGGAAAGCTGGGTGTGCTCCTGCGGAAATGTCAATAGAGGAAAATTCTGTTCCGAATGTGGAAACCCGAGACCGTCCGGACCCTGGGTATGTTCCTGCGGCACTGTAAACAAAGGGAAATTCTGCTCTGAATGCGGAAGGCCAAGACCATAAGAGAAGGGGGATAAAGGATGGAGATCCTGAACTACAAATGTCCCAACTGCTCTGCCGGTCTTGAATTTAACAGTAAAACACAGAAAATGGCCTGTGAGTACTGTGGAAATTCATATACAGTGGAAGAGCTGGAGGAGCTGGAAGAACAAAAGGAAGAGCCTTTAAAGGAAGAGGATTCCAGGGGGCACTGGGAGGGATTTGACCCGGAATCCTGGAATCCGGACGGAGGAGAAATTTCTGTATGGAGCTGTCCTTCCTGCGGAGCAGAGCTTGTGGCAGAAAAAACAGCAGGAGCGCTTGTGTGCCCCTATTGCATGAATTCGATGATCATGCCGGAGCAGTTTCAGGATATTTACCGGCCGGATTATGTGATACCATTTAAAAAGTCAAAAAAGGACGCTCTGGATGCCCTGAAAAAACACTATCTGAAAAAACCGCTTCTTCCTTCTGTTTTTAAAGACGAAAATCATCTGGAAGAAATAAAGGCAGTGTATGTGCCTTTCTGGATGTACGATCTGGAATCCTCCGGCCGTTTCCAGTATCAGGGAACCAGAGTCAGATTCTGGGAAACAGAAAAATATGAATGTACGGAAACAAGCTTTTACCATATTGTCAGAAAAGGGAGCATGAAATTCTGCCGGATTCCGGTGGATGGTTCGGAAAAGATTGACGATACGATGATGGAAGCGATAGAACCCTACGATTACCAGGAACTGGAACCTTTTCAGCTTTCTTATCTGTCCGGTTATATGGCAGACAGGTATGACAGAGAACCGGATGAGCTGACAGACCGCGTACATGCAAGAATGGAAGAAAGTATGCGCCGGGCAGTGCGAAATACGGTGATCGGATATGATACGGTGATTCCTGTGCAGGAGGATATCAGGATCACAGGAAAAGGTCAGGTAAAATATGCGCTTCTTCCGGTGTGGTTTCTGAATACAAAATGGAATGGAAAAACTTATTCCTTTGCCATGAACGGACAGACAGGAAAAATCATCGGCGATCTTCCGGTAGGAAAAGATCTGCTGATCCGGTACTGGATGAAATATCATATATTTTCTGCTGCTGTCATTTTTGTTCTGTTTGTGATACTTATGCTGGCGGGGGTGATCGGATGAAAAAATTACATAAGCTTCCGGGTTTTCTGCCTGTACTTTTATGTCTGGCAGGAATCATGTGGCTGCCGGTATCTGTACAGGCAAAGGTATATGACAATTATGGGATTTTAAATGAGGAAGAAACAACAGCACTGGAAAAAGAGCTTGCAGAGATTGAAGAAGCCTATCAGTTTGAGACCGCATTTCTTATTACAGACAATGTGGGAGAGGAGATGGATTATCGTCAGTATGCTGCCCGTTTTATGCAGATGAACCAGGTGGGATACGGAGAAAGCAATGAGGGATTATGTGTGTTTCATCAGCCGGATGCCCGGAATATCACCATTGTATTCCGGGGAAAGGCCCAGGATCAGTTTACAGAAAAAATCCAGGACAGGATGCTGGATCACTGCACAGAGAAGCTGAAAAAGGACGATACTCTGGGCGCGTATCAAAGTATTGTAAAGGATCTGGAGCAGGGACTTTCCCGTGTCAGTCAGGGCAAAAAGATCCGCCCCATGGATATCTCTGATACGCCTCTGACCCTTTCGCTTCTGAAGTGGCTTCTGATTTCCATAGCTGCAGGCGCAGTGCCGGCTTTTGCAGCATCCTGGTATCAGAAGAATCGGATGAAGACAAATGTGATCCAGACAAATGCAGATCTGTATGCAGAGGCAGAGGAAACACAGTTCAGTCAGATGAGAGACATGTATATACGCAGAGCTGTGACCAGAAGGAGAAAACCGGAAAATAAAGGCGGAAATAACGGTTCTTCCGACTCGTTTACAAGCGGAGGAGAAAGCTTTTCCGGATCCGGCAGAAATTATTAACAGGAATTTATACAAAGAAGGAGTCAGGTGGACTTCTTCTTTGTATATTAGACAGAAAAGAATGAGCAAATCCGCAAAAAAATTGTCAAAATCCCATGAAAAATGCACAAAAAACAGGGTGATATATCATATAAATTGCATACATGCACAATTGATTTTTGACTTTCATATGTTATAATTTTTTTGTTAAAAAACTTATCCGGGGGTGACGTAATTGAAAAAAATTCTTACTTTTATGAGTGTTGTCCTGGCTGCAGTTCTGGCCCTTCCGGCCAACGTATGGGCAGCGGGCAGCGGTGAGGCGGCAGCGCAGGTTCCGGTGTGGCTCTGTATTCCTTTTGCCGGACTTCTTCTGTGCATAGCAGTAATGCCGCTTGTAAAAGGCGAATGGTGGGAAGCCCATCAGCCGCTGGTGGTCGGATTCTGGATCGCGGCCATGGTGCTTCCGTTTATCGCAGTATACGGAGCAGGAAAAACAGTGGAAACAGTGCTGGAATGCACGGTCAATGATTATCTGACCTTTATTATCCTTCTGTTTGGCCTTTTCTGCGTATCAGGAAATATTACCATGGAGGGGGATTTTGCCGGTTCGCCGAGAATCAATGTAGGTCTTCTTGCTCTTGGGACACTGCTTTCAAGCTGTATCGGTACCACAGGAGCCAGTATGCTTATGGTGCGTCCTGTGATCAAAATGAATTCATGGAGAAAGCGCAAAAGCCATATTATGGTGTTCTTTATTTTTATGGTATCCAACATGGGAGGCTGTCTGACACCGATCGGTGATCCGCCGCTTCTTATGGGATTTATGAGAGGCGTTCCTTTTTTCTGGAGCCTTCATCTTCTTCCCATGCTTCTTTTTAATATGGCTATTCTTTTGTTTGCATTTTATCATCTGGATAAATGGGCATATCGCCGGGATATTGCAGAGGGCCGTAAGCCGGATATCAGCAAACCCGGTACAGAGTTCAGAATCGATGGTCTGCACAATATCGTATTCCTTCTCATGATCGTAGGTGCGGTTATTTTAAGCGGAGTGCTTCCGGGAATGCCGGCTTTTCAGGATGGGGCAGGAAACGTAAAAGGAATCCATATTTTCGGAGAGGTTACATTAAGTTTCCCGGCGCTGATCGAGATCGCAGTGATCCTTCTGGCAGCATGGCTGTCCTTCCGCACAACAAAACAGGAGATCAGAAGAAGAAACCATTTTACCTGGGGTGCGATCAAGGAGGTTGCAGTTCTTTTTATCGGTATCTTTATTACTATGCAGCCGGCTCTGATGCTTCTGAAATCAGTAGGACCTGAGCTTGGTCTTACCCAGCCGTCCCAGCTTTTCTGGGCAACAGGAGCGCTTTCCAGTTTTCTGGATAATACTCCTACCTACCTGGTATTTCTCACAACAGCAGGAACCCTTGGAATCACAAGCGGAATCGCCACATCTCTGGGAACAGTTCCGGCAAAGCTGCTTTCTGCGATTTCCTGCGGAGCAGTATTTATGGGAGCCAATACATACATCGGAAATGCGCCGAACTTTATGGTGAAGTCCATTTCTGATGAGAACGGTGTGAATATGCCTTCTTTCTTCGGATATATGCTCTGGTCCCTGGCGTTCCTTGTACCTGTATTTATCATAGATACTTTTGTATTCTTTTTGTAAGGAGGGCGGACAGATATGGAAGACAATCAGAAAAAATATACAGAGCTTGCCAACCGGATTTACGATCTGGACGGAGCGGTTTATGAATGTGTAGGATCTTCTCTTGGCCGGACCTTTACAGGAGGAAGAGAGAGAACAGTCCGGACTTTAAGCATGCTGATGTATACAAAGCCGGACGGACATCTTCTGAGAAGTGAGCTTGCTCTTATCAGCAACATGGCCCGCACCATTAAAAACAAAGAAGAAAAATCCAGGATGATGACAGAATATAATGAGATCCTTATGGAGATCGAGAAGCTGCCGGACGTATTCGGCAAAGTGGATATCCTGGATGATGAGAGAGTGCGTCTGAATCTGGCGGCAAAAAGAGAAAAGCTGTCAGAAAATGACCATCTTGTGATCTGCATCAGCCGTACTCAGGGAAGTGCCGGAAATGATATCGGTTTTGAACTGGCGGACAATCTTAAGATCAATTACTATGACGTGGAAATCTTTGACCAGGTTATGAAGCGTCTGGAGGCAGATAAGGATGCAGTCAATGACGCGGAAAACTTTGTTGATTTTAACAAATATACGAAAAAAAGCGGCGGAAGCCTGAAAACCAGATTCCGGGAGTTTAACCGTTATCACGGCCTTCCAAAACAGGATGCAGTATTTTTTAATATGAGCGATCTCATCTGTAATCTGGCAAAAACAGAAGACTGTATTATTATGGGACGCTGCGCAGATATGATCCTGAAAAACAATCATATCCCTCATATCAGTTTGTTTATCAGTGCTCCGTTTTCGGTTCGTGTGGAACATATTATGGCTGTCAGAAACATGAACCTGAAGCAGGCAGTGAGGTTCCTGAAAAAAATGGACAGACAGCACAGAAAATATTATCAGTTTTATACCGGTGAGAAATGGGGAAAACCGGAAAATTATGATCTGTGTATCAACAGCGCAAACTATGGCATCAAGGAAACCATTGATGTGATCAGAAGAATGATCGGAAAATAAAAACATAAAAATCTCATACATTCAGCGTTTTGCGGCAGAGAAAAAGCCCGGCTGATGTATGAGATTTTTTTCTTAAAATAACCTGAAAATGCAGACAGGTGAAGCGCTGCGTTGGCCGGGAGATTATTTATTGACATCAATATAGCTGTACAGGGTGTATTTGGAAATGCCAAAATAATTTGCGACCTTGTCTCCTGACTTAGTGATCAGAAATGCCCCGGAGTCGTTCAGGAACTGAATGGCAGTTACCTTGTCTTCCTTATTCATAAGAGCCACCGGTTTGCCTACCAGAGCAACAGATTCTTCAATCAGATGATCCAGAAGATCATTGACATTATGGGTAATTTCTTTTGGCTTTTCTTCTGTGTTGACAGGAGTGACCAGATCATGAACTGCGCTTTCGATCATGGTCAGTCTGGAAATATCATAGTTGATCCCAAAAACATAATGGAGACTGCCGTCATCATCACGTATATAAGAGGTGCTGCACTTCAGAATTTTGCCGTCAGAAGTTTTCATCAGATATCCGGCGTGATCCCGGGGCTCATCCTGTGTCTTGTTATTATTATGCCGGATCACATCAAAAACCGCATTGGAAGGTCCGTCTCCGATCCCTCTGTTTGTCACATGTCCGTTTTCAATATACACGATAGAATTTTCCGGATCCTTTGTTTTCAGATCATGAATGACTACTTCGCAGTCAGGGCCGAACTGACAGGCAATATCGTGAGCAATCTGTTTCAGTACAGTAAGCCGTCCCATAGTTTACCTCCTCCGTTGTTGCTTTTTTCTTTTATATTAACATAATAGGATATAAATAAAAAGTTTTTTTGCGAAAAAAATTGTGTAAGCCTCAAGAAGTTTTGAGTAATTTGAGAAATTCCATATTTATTTGGGGTGTCTGGTAAAAATAAAAAATATGTATAAATTTAAAAACAAATGGAAAAAAAATAAGAAATTTGTATTTTTATAAGAAAATGATTGACGGAAAAATGCGGGGGGGGGTATAATGAATTTGGAAAATAGTGGAAATAAAATAGTTTAAGTAAACTTTGTTTTAATATACTGAAAACAACAGACAACAATGCAATATGAGAGAATCAAGGCAATTTGCACAAAAAATGAATAATATGGACATGCCATCCCGTGTAGAGCTTACTGTAAAGAACTGTATTAAGAAAGGAGAGATTATGGAAGGTATGAAAAAGAGAATCAGGAGGTTATGTGGATTGATCGGCGGCGTATGCCTCTTGTTTTTTACAACAGAGATATATGCTGCCGATTGTTATATTGAGGTACAGCTGGAGGATTTAAGAAGTCCCTATTCTGACTGGAAAGGGGTAGCTCTGGCTCTTTATGATGTGGGAGATGTTACTGAATATGGAGAAGTAACTATTGATCCGGTTTATGGGATATCAGAATATCCACAGACAGCAGAAGCTTCTCAGAAAGCAGTTGCCCAGATTGAAAAAAAACTTACAACAGATCCTCTTATGAGTATGAAGACAGATGCAGATGGAAAACTCGTTTTTTCCGGAATCGACAGAGGTGTGTATCTGATACGGGCAGAGGAGTCCTCACAGTATGGTTTTATTACATCGTCATTGGTGCATCTGCCCTATTACGAAATTATAGATGATATTAACAAAGGACCTTTTTTTCATATAAAAATAAATCCCAAGGCATCTCTTCCGGGAAAGCCAACAGTTCCGCTGGAAACAACAACTCCTAAACCTGCAGGAACTCCAGATATTCCAGGGTATTCCGGAGATGATGTTCCGGGAAGTCACTTAAGTACAGAGAAGAAAGACGGGGCAAAAACAGGGGATGAATCACAGATCACAGGATTTGCAGTTCTGCTTGGAATGTCTGCAGTGGTGGTATGTATTGTGATAAGGAGAAAAAGGAAGGTGTCAGAATGAAAAAGATTTTAGAGGAAAAAGGAAGCGTTTTTAAAAAGATAATATCCTGGGTTCTGGTAATGGCAATTCTGTTTACCAGCGTAGATATGAGCGCTTTTGCTGTTAGAGCGGATGAACAGGATTCGGTAGTATTCAGTGATGATATTTCAGATTCTGAAGATGTTGGTTCGGAAATTCAGCAGAATGATGATTTTGTGTCAGAAGAGCAAACACAGGATTCTTCAGTGACAGATCCACAGATATCTTTTGAAGAAGAGATGCTTCCGCCGGAAGATACGTCATCAGAGAATGAGGTGACGGAAGAAGGTGAAGAACAGCTTCAGACGGAAATTACAGAGGAAGAACAGCCATTTTCTGATGGGGAACAGGAGGAAGTCTTTTCTGACGGAACGGAAAGTGATACTGAGTTAGCGGCAAATGCTCCGGGAAATCCTGTCCAGTGGTCTACAATGACCTATGGCGGCGGCAGAGTATATCTTTCCTATAGGTATAAGGGGGTTAATCATTCCAATCGGAATTATCCATGGATATACGGAAAAGATGCCAGTACTTCTGAGCTGCATGTTGCCTACTGTATTGAGCCGGATGTAGATGACATCACGAAATGGTATACACTGCATAACAAACCCTTGACAGAGCATCCAACTTTTAAAAATGATCCGGCAAAAGCAAAGCGCATGTTGGAGTATGCTTATTTTGGGGCAGAGTATCCGGGACACTGGAGTACGAATGAGCTGCAGGTAGAGTATTTTATGGCAGCTCAGGAACTGATCTGGAAAGAACTGGGTGTGTCCAATATTTCATGGCATCGGCAGACCAGCGGAGGCGGTGCAGGTGCCAGTCTTAATTCAGTTGTAGATACAAGAAAAGCAGAAATTAAACGTCTGATAAAAGAATTCAATACTAAGCCGGTGTTTGAAAATACAACTCTTTATCAGGACAAAAGTGATCCGAATAAGATTTATACAATTAAACTGAAATCAGGATCACTTAGTCCGTGGGGATTGAGCAAAGCGTTACCTTCTGGCGGCGTGCTTGAATATGGGGGATTTGGAAGTCGGTTTCAATTTAAATTTAAATTAAATCCTGCTATGGATATCAGGAGTGTTAGATTTGATTATGCAAAAGCACCGAGCAAGTATGCAGATATGATGTACTACCTGGGTTCAGGACAGCAGACAGTGATTGTATCCGGTACACTGCCCTCACTTTCTGTTTCGTGTACGGCAAATGTGGTCACGGTATCCCGTGTAAAGATTAAAAAGACAGATGACACTGGAGCTCCGGTTTCCGGTGTTACATTCAAATATGGAACATCCAAGACAAATCTGAACCAGGTTACAAAGCCTACAGATGAAAAAGGAGAGACAGAGATTCGCCTGGAAAATTCAGGTGTGAATACAATTTATGTACAGGAGCATGAAGTACCGCCGCATCTGATAAAAAGTGATGAGATAAAAACTGTTACATTCACAACTGGCGGTACCGGTACCGTAACTTTTGTTAATGACCGTGTAAGGTATCCGGTTACCCTGGAAAAGGTGGAGGCCGGAACTGGTCAGCCGCTTTCCGGTGCAAAGTTTAAGTACTGGGATAAAGAAAAGCCTGAGACAACCTATACAGCAGTAACGGATGGTGAGGGTAGATTTACTTCAACAGTTACATTTGCACCGGGCACTACGGTTGTGATGGAAGAAGTATCTGCACCGGAGGGACACCTTGTACCGGAATCTCCGGATAACAGACAGGAGCTTGTGATCAGTACAGATCAGTCCAAGAATATTTTTCGGTTTGAAAACTCAGTGAAATCTGCAAGACTGATGATTGAGAAATATAACGAGCGTACCGGAGATCCGATCCTGGACGGAGTTGGCTGTACCTTTAAAGTGGGTACAGACCTGAGCGACCCGAGTGATTGTGAGACTCTTACGATCGGTTCTGACGGTACAGCGACGTCTTCACATACTTATAAGCATAATACGCTTGTATATTATCAGGAAATATCTGCACCGGAGGGTTTTGAACTGGATGATACTGTACGATCAATAGTTATTGATGCCAGTAAGTCAACAGTTACAGAGGCTGCATTGAACAAAGTGCGTGTGCCGAACAAAGAGCTTACACTGCATTTGAAGATCAGGAAAAAAGGCAGCGATGGACTTCCGCTACAGGGAGTACGTTTTCGTCTGGAACAGCGTAAAGGAGATACCTGGTATACCATAGAGTCTAATCTTGTGACAGATCGTAATGGTACAGTAGAAATTCCTGGTACTTACAAAAAGGAAGTTATTGTTCGAGGAGAACTTCGTCTTGTGGAGGAGGAAACTATACCGGGATATAAACTTCTGGATAAACCAATTGTGATTGATGAGAAGTATATACAGACAGAATCCTCTGAGATTGTTATAGAGATTACGAACAAAAAATTAGATACGAGATTTCAGGTATATAAATATGGAACAGATACCAAAAAACCGCTGGCAGGTGCCGTGTTTGAGATTACAGATGAAGATGGAGACTTACTGCAGACGCTGACTACAAACAGTAAGGGAATCGCAGAGACAACAGAATTGCTTGCAGATGTTACCTATTATATAGAAGAAATTGAAGCACCAAAAGGTTATCAGAAAATAGAAGGTCGTCATCCTTTTGTGATCAGTACGGAGAATGGGGCAGAGTCATCAGGAGAATATTTACTGAAACGCGAGGTACCGAATGAACCGTACAGAGGCAGAATCAAAGTTAAGAAAGTGAATCAGGATGGGCTGCCATTATCTGGAATTGAATTTACAATCTATAAAGGGGCACTGGCAGTAGAGAAGTTGACAACGGATGAGAAAGGAGAAGCCACTTCAGACTGGTTGACAGCAGACAGCGCCTATCGTATCAAAGAGACATATACACCACCTCAGTTTGAGAAAACAGAGTTGCTTGATTATACCTTTGATTTCCTGAATGTTGAATCACAGGTGGTAGGAGAAAACTGGAAGGTAGATGTTACAAAGAACAATGCGGGAAATGAAATTACGGCTTATTTTGAAGTAACGAATAAAGAGTTGCTTGGACGTGTGACCATCAAAAAGGTAGATGCAGATGAGCCGGATCTTGCAGTACAGGGAGCGACTTTCGAGCTGTATAATCGTTATGACAAAAAAACGTTGCTGGCCAGTGGGGTTACAGATGAAACGGGTACGGTTGTATTTAAGAATCTGCCTATTGTCAATCCCAGTGTGAATGCGCAGCAGGGACACTATTATCTGGAAGAGACAACGCCGGGTGAGAATCATGTTTTGCCGGAGAATACAGGAAAGTATTTTTCATTGACAACAGATCAGCTGAATTACGAGGTGATGTTTAAAAATCCTCCTGTTAAAGGTTCTGTAGAGATTCTGAAGGTAGATAAGGATAATCCGGATAAAAAATTGGAAGGTGCAGAATTTGCCATTTACAGAGCAGATGATCTGAATACAGTACTTAAAACAGAAGTGACAGGAAAAGACGGAATTGCCCGTTTTGAGGATTTGCGGTATGGCAATTACGTTATTCGTGAGACAAAGGTGCCAGATGGTTATCTGAATGATGTAGAAAATGGAGGCAATGACTTATATGATCCATCTATAAAAGGCTATCCGGTGGCAATCGAAAAACATGAGCAGATCATTCCGCTTACGATTGCCAATCCTGCACAGAAAGTACAGGTAGAGATCAGCAAATGTAATAGTGAAAATAAAAAGCCGTTGCCATATGTCCGATTCAATATTATGTCCGGAGATGATGAGCTTATTGAATCTATTGTGACGGATTCCAATGGTAAAGCAGTCAGTCGGGCAATCCCTCTGGATCGTCTGGGAGCCAATCCTTACGTGGTTGAGGCAGCTCAGATACCGGGATATGAACCGAATAACACGCATTATCCGATCAAAATAGAAGCAGGTTCTACACAGGCAATTCAGATTGTGAAGATAGATGTAGAAAATATTCCTCAAAAAACAGAATTTAAGCTGCGTAAGGTTGGCGATGACGGAGAACCGGTAGAGGCGGAGTTTTCAATAGCGGTAGAGGGAATTTCTCCAGTAGCAGGTAAATTTGAAAAGACATATTTTGTAAAAACGGATAAAGAGACAGGACTGTACGATTTTCAGGATTTGATTTCACAGATTGCAGTAGATGCACCGAAGCAGACTCGTATGTCACTTCAGGTTTATGAAACAGAAACGGATCCGCAGTATCAGGTGGTCGAAGGAAGGATTGCTTTTTTATGGTTAATAAAAGATTCGGCTGATAATTATACAATAGATGTAATGATGATTGGTCAAACTGGAAATAAGGATCAGGTTACCTATGATGAAAATACTCTTACAATCACGGTAGTCAACAAAAAGATCCCTATCCGTCTTACATTGATCAAGCATGATACAGATAACCCAGACAAATACCTGGCTGGAGCAGTCTTTCGGATTACACCGTTAGAAGATGGACATACACCATCAGAAGATCCGATTGAAGTGACCACAACTGATAGTCCGGATGGTGTAGAGATTGAATTACCTTATGCTCGATATTATCAAGTACAGGAGCTTCAGGCACCTCCAGGGTACTATACTACTGGAGGAATAACGACATATGAGATTAGTAGATTCGATGAAATAACAGAGAACGGTATTGTTATCAGGCGGGAATTAACTCATACTGTGAGCAATGCAAGACTACCGGAAATGAAACTTCGCAAGGTCGGGGAAAACGGAGAACCGCTGGATGCAGAATTTATCATTACGGATGAAGGAACAGAGAGATCAGTAACTGTAAAAACACAGGCGAAAAATGGTGGATATGCAGATGTAGATATTACTGCATTGAATGAGTTCTGGACTGTGTATTTAGATAAGAATCGGTTCAAAATTGAAGAGATTTCGGTGGATAATCCCGATTATGAAATTTTAAAGGAACCTGTTTATCTGGATTACAGTATTGATTATGGAATCCTGACATTCCAAGAACCGCAGGCTGGAATAAATCCTGACGGAGTAACTATTACAGTAGAAGAAGCCCCAAGTGCAGCGACTATTAAAATTCCGAACAAATTAAGAAAGATAGACATTTCTCTGAATTTGATAAAGGAAGATGCAGAACATCCAGGTACTTATCTGCCAGGAGCTGTATTTGAGATTACGCCGGATGGTTATGATCCGATTCGGGTAACAACTACTGATTCGCCGGATGGCGTGCGGGTAGAAAATCTTCCGAGAGCAGATTCTTACTCTGTGCAGGAGATTCAGGCACCTGAGGGATATATTCTGGATCCGACAATTTATACCTATACCCTTGAAGAGTTTGAGAATGAATATGGTTCGGATGGAAAGACAATTACGGCAAAAAGGCTGTCAGTAAATTGTGATAATAAATCTGTTATGGGCAATCTTCGAATCAGAAAGATGGATCAGGAAAATGGAGAGCTCCTTTCAGGTGCAGAATTTGAGATTCGTAAGGGCGTTCCTCCGCAGAGCTACGAAGATGCAGGATCTGACCAGTATGAAAAAGTAGGAATAATCACCATTGGTATGGACGGTACAGGCGAATACAATAACATACCTTACGGTAAATATTTCCTGAGGGAGATCAAAGCACCTGAGGGCTATCAGATTTCCAAAGAACTGATTCCGTTTGCGGTTGAGAAGAATCAGCAGATGATTGAGCTGGATATTCCGAATCGAAAACTGGAAGGCGAGCTGACAATTGTAAAAGTTGACAGTGAAGATAACCAGAAACCGCTTGCGGGAGCTGTCTTTACTATTCATCGTGAAGACACAGACCAGCAGGTGGGCGACGAGCTTATCACAAACTTGGATGGTAAGATTGGTCCGATTTCTCTTCCTTATGGCAAATACTATATCAAAGAAGTTCGTTTTCCGGCAGGTTATGGATCAGCAACAGGAAAAACGTATCCGTTTGAGCTGAACCAGATAAATCCGGTATATGTGGAAACAATCGAAAACACAAAGGCGAACTATGGACTGCGAATATACAAACGTGACAGCGAAACACGAGATTTACTTGCAGGAGCTGTCTTTGGAGTATTTGAAAAAGGCAAGTCTCCGCAGAACTCAGACCCGATCGTGACGTTCAAATCCAATGCCACGGGTATCGCCACAGTACTTCTTAGTACTCCGGGAGATTATGATATTTATGAGCTGACACCTCCTCCGGGATATGAGCTGTTGACAGAAAAAATTCCTGTCCATGTAGATGATACGATGCCCACAGTAGAGCTGACAATAGAAAATAGCAGACAGAAGCTTGCAATCGAGATTAAAAAGCAAGAGGAGGGATCTAAGAAACCACTCGCAGGAGCTGTTTTTGAAATCCGTAATGAGAAAACAGGAGCCCTTATTGCTACAACTGATCCTACAAATGAAAATGGTGAGGTAACAGTTGAGGTGCCTGCGGGAAATCAGACATATACAGTAACAGAGATCAAAGCTCCGGAAGGGTATGTTCTGGACAGTACGCCGCACAAAGTAACAGTCACTAAAGAAGACGATGGAAATGGTAATATTATATATGAAGCAGAGCCGCTTGTGATTGATAACAGGCTGATAAAAGGTAATATCAAGCTTGTGAAAGTGGACGAGACGGACAGAACTATCCCACTTGCAGGAGCAGTATTTGAAGTGCGAAATGAGAGTGGTGAAAGAGTCGATGAGCTTACGACTAATTCGCAGGGCGAGGCGATGTCAAAGGAGCTGACTTACGGAAAATACACTCTGGTAGAAACTCAGGCGCCGGATGGTTATGAGCTTTCTGAGCAGACATATGAGGCGGAACTTTCTGAAGCAGAGCCGCTTGTGACGGTTACGGCAACGAATGCACGAAAAAAGGGTGGATTTGTGATTAAAAAAGTCGATGCCCAGAAGCCGGAGACGATTCTTCCCGGAGCAGAGTTTACGATATTTAAATCCAGCGAGGATGCACAGGAGCAGCAGAATGCCATTGAGAAGCAGACGACAGGAGCAGACGGTCTGGCAAGATTTGAGCAGCTTGATTATGGTACATATTATATACGCGAGACAAAGGCACCGGAGGGTTATCAGCTCAATAATCGTATTATGGCAGTGACAGTTGATAAGGACTGGAAGGAAGCAGAGCCGCTTGTAGCGGAAGATTATCCGCAGCCACAGGAAGGTTACTTCCGCGTGGTGAAGACGGACAAGGCAACAGGCAGTACACTTGCAGGAGCCGAATTTACTGTGACAGGTCCGGATGGTTATTCAAAGGTCTATAAGACAGATAAGAGCGGAGCTTTCCAGACAGATGCGCTGAAACCTGGAATGTATACAGTAACAGAAACAAAGGCGCCGGATGGTTACTATATCAGCGACCAGCCATCAAAAACAGTTGAGGTAAAAGCTGGTGCAGGAACACTGGTAGAAATGCAGGAAGCAGTATTCGAAAATGAGCAGATTCTGATGCCGATCCGTATTAAAAAGACAGACGGAGATAAGAAGGATCCCAAGCCTTTGGTTGGAGCAGAGTTTAAGGTCTACCGTCTGGAGGGAACAGATGGACAGAGCAAAACAGAAGTGGATACTCTGGTGACAGATATGCACGGAGAGGCAGTCTCCAGGCTTCTTCCGGCAGGCAGTTACGAGGTAGTGGAGACACAGCCGCCAAAAGGTTATGAACTGGCAGAAAATCCGTCACAGAAAGTTACGATCAATAAGGATTCTACAGAGGAAACCCTGACATTTACCTTTGTTAATGAGATTTTAAAGGGAACACTGAAAATCCGTAAGGTTGATTCAGAAACTAAAAAGGTGTTGCCGGGCGCAGTGTTTGAGGCATATAGTACGGAGTTTGGAGTATATTACCGGGCAACGTCCGCAGATGACGGATACGCAGTTTTTGAGAATCTTCCGTATGGCATTTACCGTATTCGAGAGGTGGAGGCACCGGAGGGATATGAATTAAACAGCGATTTTGAGAAATATGTAGAAATAGGCAAAGACAGTCCTGAAGGTGGAGCGGAAATTACTTTGGAAGTACCAAATACACCTCTGATGGGAGAAATTCAGCTTACCAAGAAGGATGCGGAAACAGGAGAGATACTGGAAGGTGCTGTTTATGGCATTTATACAAGGCTTCTGGAGAATGGGGATATAGATCCGACTTCTCATATGGATGGATATGATATGGTAACAAAAGCTCCGCATGTCACATCAAAGAAACTATCGTATGGTACCTATTATGTGAAAGAAATCACACCGCCGGATGGATACAAAGTAAATGACAAAGTGTACACGGTGACATTTAAAGAGAATATCCCGCTTGTTGCCATTGAGGCTGAGGATGAAGCATATAAAGGAAGCATTTCTGTTGTAAAGAAGGACAGCGCAACAGATCAACCTCTGGAAGGCGTGATTTTTGCAATTTTTACTGCCGAGGAATATGAGAAATACCAGAAGTATCAGGAGGAAGGCAGTGGAGATATTGAGGAGCTTTCTCCGATCTATCTGACTACAGATGAAACGGGACAGGCATCTACAGGAAATATTCTGGAACTTGGGCAGGAATATGTAATGGTAGAATATGCCCCGCCGGCAGGCTATGACCCTCCGGTAAATGAAGATGGTTCAGAGAAGGTATGGCGGTTTACACCAACAAAGGACAAAATGATCTTTGAATATGAGATCGAGAATACAAAGCAAAGAGAGATAATTATCCATAAAACAGATGAAAATGGAAATCCGGTCAATGGTGTTGTATTTGGTCTGTTCAGTTATGGAACAGATGGAAAACCACAAACAGATGACGATAAGGAAATTGCTCAATTTGCTACGGCGATTGATGGAAGTGGTATTGCTCGCTACGAAACAGATGATCTGCCAAATGGCTGGTACTATGTAAAAGAGTTAAGCTGTGGCAGTGCCGGTTACGAGATGTCTAAAGAGATTGTACCGATTGAAATTACAGATGATAAGCGGGAGTATGAATTTGACTTTATTAATTATAAGCCAAGAGCAGAGATTGCCATTCAAAAAAGAGATGAATTCGGAAGACCGCTTGCAGGAGCCAGATTCGGCCTGTATCAGTTTACACCTGACTGGCAGGAAAAGACAGATTTTGAAGAGGACCTTATCCAGGAATTTGAGATGGATGAAAATGGTTACGGAAAAATCGAGAATCTCCTCTGTGATCTATATGTGATTCGGGAGATCGAAGCACCGCAAGGCTATCGTCTCATGGAGCCAATTCTCGTTGATCTTTTGGATGTGGAGGATGATATTGATGAGACAAAACCTCCGAAGCCTTCAGAAGACAATGTGAAGATGACAGATTCTGGCAGTGGCATATCGACTGACTGGCAGGAAGAGGATTCTCCTGTACATATCACAAAAGGCGAGAAGAACGGAAGAACATATTATTATTATCTGCATAACCTTTACAACGAACCGCTTACCGGATGGATTGAGATCCATAAGGAAGCTGTATCCGAAGATGGAAGCCAAATAGAAAAAATAGATCTGAGCAATGCAAGATTCCAGATTATAGAAGAAAGCGGCAAGGTTGTAGATACGGTCATAACAGACCAGTTTGGCAGAGCCAAGAGCCGTGAGCTGCCGCTTGGCACATACACCATCCGGGAGATACAGGCACCGGATGGAACACAGCTCAACGGACAGGAAGGTACAGTCGTTATAGACGGAACAGGTGTGAATGATATTTACACCTATACGCACAAAAATAAGATAGTGATGGGACAGATTAAGATTAAAAAAGCAGACCCGGCAGGCAAAGTACTTGCTGGAGCGCAGTTTGCTGTTTATGCAGAGAGTGGCTCAGATGGCGAACCGGTAGATTCTATTACTACGGGAGAGGATGGTACCGCAACAAGCAAGCTGTTGCCATATGGCTGGTATATCATTCGTGAAACAAAAGCTCCGGAGGGCTATGAACTTGATACGAATCTCAGACTCAGATGCCGTATCAGTGAGAACGAGCAGATTGTGGAGTTTACTGTCATGAATTATCCAGGCAACGAGCCGGGTATCTATATCGTGAAGTACGATAAAGACAATCCGAATAAGTATCTGGCAGGTGCTCAGTTTGATCTTTATAAGGATGCTGCACTGACAGAGAAGATCGGAGGACCGTACGTTACAGAAGAGAATGGTCAGGTAAAGATCACGGACACAGGTGCTTTGATCGAGGGCGAAACATACTATCTCAAAGAAACGAGAGCGCCGGAAGGTTATCAGCTTGATGAAACTGCACACAGTTTTGTATGGGGAGAGACAACGACTATTGCACTGTATATCCCCAATGAAAAAGAAAAGGGATATATCCGATTTGAAAAGACAGGTGAGATGTTAAGTGAGATCAAAGATGATCTATCTTATCCAAACCTTAAAGAGCTGGTGTGGGAACAGCAGCAGCTTTCAGGAGCACAGATAGGTATTTATGCAACAGAAGAAATAGAGCTTGATGGAAAAACGTATCAGCCGGGAGACTTGATTGTGCGTCTGGAATCGGGTGAGACAAGTCCGGGACTGCCGCTTGGTACATATGAATATCAGGAGTTGTCAGCACCGCCATCCTATATCCTGGACACGCAGCGTCATAAAGTTGAAGTGACCGAAACAACAACTCAGATTGAGCCGGCATTTGTATCACTGGAAAATCAGCACGCCAGCGTGAACCTTCAGTTATACAAGAAGTTCAGTGATGAGAATACTTCAGAAAAGCTGAAACAGGTAAAATTCGGTGTATACACGGTGGGAACCATAACAAGCGGTAAGGTGCAGATCGAGCCCGATACATTGGTCGGTGTATTTGGAGTGGATGAAAACGGATTTGCCAATCCTGAACTGAAGCTGCCTCAGGGTTCCTATTATGTGAGAGAACTGGAGACAGCCGATGGATATCTTCTGGATGAGACACGGTATCCATTTAAAGTAGTCTACGATAATGGAAATGAGAAGATTATCATTTCTTCAAAAGAGAATCCGATTGTCAATGAGCCGGTATACGGAGTGATCCGTCTGGAAAAGAAGGGTGAGCTCTTCACACAGGTAGAGGTTTCCATCGAGGAGAATAAATATCAGGTGAACCGTCCGGTATTTACCCAGGGTGAGCTGAATGGTGCAAAGGTTGAAATTCGTGCAAAGGAGACTGTTACTATAGGCGACAGTACATACCAGCCAGGAGAAGTAATAGATACCCTGATCAGTGGCGAGAAGCCGGAGAGCAGGAAACTTCCGTTTGGAACGTATACTGTAGTTGAAGTAGAAGCACCCGATGGATACGTTCTTGACAGCACACCCCGTGATGTGACAATCAGAGCGCCGGAGGAAGGCAGCCATGTGCATACGGTAGAACTGGTCAGCCTTACCAATGCAAAAAAGAAAGTTGATCTGAATCTTTACAAAAGCTTTTTCGGACTGGAAATAGAAGAGGCAGAAGAATTGTACCAGAAGGTTCTGTTTGGAGTTTATGCCGCGGAGGACATTCCAGGTGCTGCAGATGGCGTAAGCCTTAAAAAAGATACGCTTGTGGAGCTTATCCGCATAGAAGCAGATGGAAGTGGCAGTATGGAGAAGACCCTTCTGCCGGCAGGTAATTACTATGTAAAAGAGCTTGAAACAGCAGATGGATATCAGGTAGATGATACACACTATCCGTTCTCTGTCTCCTTTGGGAAAGATGTTTCTGATACAGAAAATTCTGATACAGGATCAGATACCATTACAGTAGAAGTGGAAGGCATTGACGCAGAACATCCACTGATTAACCTTCCAGAAGGCGCAGAAGTTCCGTTTGCATTCCGGAAAATCGGAGAAGACGGTCAGCCTCTTGCAGGTGCAGTTTTCCGGTTATATACATGTAAGGAAGAGCATGAGCACAGCCAGGAAGCCGGAACAGATGGAAGCTGCTGGGAGGAAGTGCATGGACTTTCTCCGAAGACAAGCGGGGCAGATGGAATTGTAGATTTCGGAATCCTTCCAAATGGAACGTACCAGCTAAAAGAAACAGAAGCACCAGAAGGATATGTATTGCCGGCAGGCCAGTGGAGATTCACTGTGAACTCCGAGGCTGAACCGGGAGAACATATAATATTTACGCCTACAGGCGGTGCACAGCCTCCGGCTTTCCAGAAAGCGGAAGAGGACGCTGTATACCAGTATCAGGTAATGAACCGCAAAGCAAGGCAGATGCCGTTTACAGGAGGAACAGGTATGCTTGATTATGCCGCGGGAGGAGGTGTACTTCTGGCGTTGGCAGAGCTTGTAAACAGGCGTCGTAAAAAGAAAAACAAAGGAAAACGTGCAGAAATGCAGGAAGAATGAAAGGAGAAAGAGTATGAAAGTATTCAAAAAAGTAAGCGCGTGGTTACTTAGTCTGGGGATGGCTGTATCCCTGATGACAGCGGCGCCTGTGGCAGCTGCTCCACAAACAGGAAGTATTACCGTACATAAGTATGTGGTGGAAACAACAGATCAGTACAATGCTTTAAAAGAAAAAGGGGATCGTTCCCACGGCAATGTCATTGATTTTTCGGATCATGAGGATCTGAAAGATCTGAAGCCTATGGCAGGTATTAAGTTTGACCTGGAAAAGGTAAAAGATGACGGAACAACACAGCTTGATCCTGCTACAGCAGAACGTGACGACAGTTTTGAGGTACAGACTCTGACAACAGGTGAAAACGGAGAGATTACTTTTGGTAATCTTTCGTTAGGTACTTACCGGCTGTCCGAGCAGGAGGATCCTCGTGTGGACAAAAAGATGGCTCCGGTTTTGATCTCTGTACCTACCTATAATCAGGAGTATAAGAATGATACGTCAAAACCAGAATCTCTGTATGATATCCATGTATATCCAAAGAATCTGATTTATCAGGATGGTCCACAGATTGAAAAGGATGTTGTTAAAGAAGAAAACAATGACGCAACTGTAGATCGTTATGCTCCATTTAACTGGATCATTCTTTCAGATATACCGGAAGACGTTGCGGGAGAGAATCAGACTCCGAAAAAATATGTAATTATGGATAAACTGGATCCCCGTCTTGATTTTGTAGAGGACATATCAGTAGCTCTGAGAACTGCTGATAAACAGACAACAACAACTTTGGAAAAGGATGTGGATTATACATTTGAAGCCAAGGATCTGACAGAAGAACCTCATAAACCAGGAAATAATAGAGACCTTACCTGGACTCTGACCAAAGATGGACTTAATAAATTAAAAGACTACGCAGGCGGTAAGGTTGTAACAACATTTGCTACAAAGCTGAATAAGGATGCTGAACTTGGCACTGCAATTCCTAACCAGGCATCTCTTGATTACATTAACTGGAATGGACATCAGTATTTACCACAGTCTGATATTCCGGAAGTTCATACCGGCGGTGTAAAGATTGAAAAAGTAGACAAAGCAGATCATAACAAGAAACTGGAAGGCGCTGAATTTATGATTTACCGCAGCGAAGAAGAGGCAAAAGCTGGAGATACTTCCAGAGCAGTACAGAGGGATGGCAAGCCATATGTGGTTACCTCTGGTGAAGATGGTATTGCATTCTTTGAAGGATTAAGCTATGGTGACCTGACAGGTATGAAGCCAACTGATGGAAGTACTGATTACTGGATTGTGGAGACAAAAGCTCCAACAGTAGATGGTGTTAAGTACAATCGACTTCTTGATCCATTTAAAGTAACAGTATCTGCTACAAGCCATAATATGAATCCTGAGGATATGTATGTGGTTTATAATGCTAAGGACAACTATGAGCTTCCGTTTACCGGTGGTACAGGTCTTCTGGTATTCCTGGGAGCAGGTGCAGTTCTTCTGATCGCATCTTACGTAATCTCCAAAGGTGGAAAAAATAAAGCTGCAAAGTAAAAAATCATGAATAAAATTTTAGTCTGTCAGTAATAAAAATCCGGCAGAACCAAGGGAGGGGGAAAGTTCCCCCTCCCTTTAGCTTAGCTGGATATCATTCAGTTTACCGGGACAGATATAAGAAACGCGAGGATATAATGAACATTAGAAAAATTTTGACGCTTCTTCTCCGCATTGCAGGAGTTGCCATAATCCTTTATCCTCTGGCACTTCGCATATTTTCTGGATTAAATCAGTCGGAGGCGGTTGCAAGATACGAGGACAGCGCAGCCTATTATAATCAGGATATGGTTGCAGAAGAATGGGCTAAGGCAGAAGAATATAATAAAAGTCTCAGTGGTACAGAGGTAAGAGATCCGTTTGTCCCCGGAAGCGGCGTGGTGATTCCGGATAATTATATGGAAGTGTTGAACATTGACAGAGGGATTATGGGAACACTGGATATTCCCTGTGTGGATATTAATCTGCCTATTTATCACACAGTGGACACAGAGGTACTGGAAAAGGGAGTGGGACACCTACAGGAAACTGCTTTTCCGATCGGAGGAAAAAATAATCACACAGTCCTCAGCACACACAGAGGACTTCCGGAAGCAAAGCTATTTACAAATCTCGATAAAATGGAAATAGGAGATGAGTTTTATATCCATATTTTTGACAGGATCTTGGCATATAAAGTAGATCAGATCAAAGTGGTAGAGCCTGATAATACCAAGTACTTAAAGCCGGAAAAGGGGAAAGATTACGTTACGCTTCTTACATGTACCCCTTATGGAATCAACAGCCATCGTCTGCTGGTACGCGGCGTGCGGACAGAATATGTGGAAGAAGCTGTTGAGAATACGCCAGTTAAAGTTATAAAGTGGGAAAATTATCTGGCTGTGGTAGCCGGGATACTGCTTCTGATACTGGTGATCCGGGTATACAGAAGAAAAAAGAGGAGGAAAGCAGAATGAAAGAAAAATTGACAGTATTCCTAGGATTTCTGGTAATTATTGCGCTTGCAGGATGCGGGGGAAAGGATACTCCAAAAACGATAACAGAGAGTTACCTTGCTTATATGAAAGATGGGAAGTATGAAAAGGCATCAGACTTGGTTGGGGCGGACTTTGACGGGGACAGCTATGAGAATAGTGCAGTCCTTCAGAAAAACGCCATGAAAGCAGCTTATGCCAACATGAAGTATAAGATTCAGGAAGAGACGGTGGAGGATGATAAAGCTACAGTTTTGGTACAGATAACAAATGCAGACTATCTTTCTGTGATGGATGAGGCAATCTTTGAAACGATGAAAAAACAGGAAGATGATGAATATACTGAAAAAGTTTTTAAGGAAAAGCTGAAAAAAACAGAGACAGAGGATGCTGAGGTTCTGGTGAATTATCGCAAAGAAGATGGTGAATGGGTTTTTGATGGAAGCAACTCTCAGCTTCAGGCAGCCATGCTGGGATATTTATCTGCAGGAGAAAGTAAATAGTAAATATTTTGGAGGATTATGAAGCAGGCAAACTCCCGTGTAAGCATGAAAAAGTTTTGAGTAACCTGCGCAGAAACAGTTGAAGCAGGGGAAAAATAATGGTATATTGAATAAAAGAAAGGGAAATCGGGGGTGTTTGATTATGAAATATTTACTAAAAAATGGTACGATAGTATCAGGTTCCGGTATACTCGATCAGGATGTTCTTATAGACGGTGAAAAGATTGTCAGGGTAGGAGAAAATCTGCCTGCAGAGGATGCAGAGGTTATTGACGTAACCGGAAAACTGCTTTTCCCGGGCTTTATTGACGGGCATACGCATTTTGATCTTGAGGTTGCCGGAACAGTAACTGCAGATGATTTTGAGACAGGGACAAGGGCAGCCATTCTGGGTGGAACAACTCTGGTCATTGATTATGCCTCTCAGGACAAGGGCGGCCATACGCTGAAGGAAGGCCTGGAAAAATGGCATGGAAAGGCAGACGGAAAATGTTCCTGCGACTATTCCTTCCATATGTCCATTGTAGAATGGAATGAGCAGACGGAAAAAGAAGTCCAGGATATGATCGATGAGGGGATTACAAGCTTTAAGCTTTACATGACTTATCCTGCCATGATCGTAAATGACTGTGATCTTTATAAGATTCTGAAAAAACTGGGAGAGTGCGGCTGCTTTGCCGGAGTTCACTGTGAAAATGCCGGAGTGATCGACGCTCTGATCGATGAAGCCAAAAAACAGGGAAGAACAGGCCCGGAAAATCATCCTCTGGTACGTCCGGATACCATGGAGGCTGAGGCTGTCCACAGACTTCTCGTGATCGCAAAAGAGGCGGATGCTCCTGTTATGGTGGTTCATCTTACTAACCGCAAAGCCTATGAAGAGATTATGAAAGCCAGAAAGGAAGGACAGACGGTGTATGCGGAAACCTGTCCTCAGTACCTTCTTCTGGACGACAGTGCCTATTCCAGACCGGATTTTGGCGGAGCCGTTTATGTGTGCGCGCCCCCTATCCGCAAAAAGGAGGATCAGGATTGTCTCTGGGATGCATTGAAAAAAGAGGACATTCAGACCGTTGCCACAGATCAGTGCAGTTTTACTTTGGAACAGAAGGCTATGGGAAAGGATGACTTTACAAAGATCCCCGGCGGACTTCCGGGAGTACAGACAAGAGGAACGCTTCTGTATACCTACGGTGTCCGTACCGGAAAGATCACGGAAGCCCAGATGTGCAGATTTTTATGCGAAAATCCCGCAAAGCTCTATGGGGTATATCCGAAAAAAGGCGTGATCCGGGAGGGCAGTGATGCGGATATTGTTGTTCTGGATCCGGAAAAGGAAAGTGTGATCTCAGCTAAAACTCATGCATACAATACGGATAATAATCCCTTTGAAGGATTTGCTCTTCACTGTGCCATTGACGACGTATTCCTGAGAGGTCATCATGCAGTACAGAATGGAAAACTGAAAGAAGAAAAACTGGGAACCTTTATCCCAAGAGGAAAGAATACTTTGGAATCATCAAAATAAAAAGTCAGAAGCCGTTATAAAAATGCAGACCAGGGGAAAAAGAATGCTCTGAAATCATAAATTAGGAAATACATTTTATAAAAAAGAAAGGTTTTACAGGAGAATACAGTGAGAATCATAAAAACTGCAGAGAGTCCCGTCTCAGAAAAGAAACGGACTTCTGCAGTTTTTATTTATGAATACGGATCAGAGATCAACGTGGATATTCTGTTCCTGGATGTGATGGCGTTTGGCATAGCCCGTAAGGAAAAGGGTCAGAGCGCCGTCCCCTGTTACGTTGCAGGCAGTGCCAAAGCTGTCCTGAAGAGCAAAAATAGTAAGCATCAGGGCAGTGCCGGTTTCATTAAATCCAAGCACGCCGGTGATGATACCAAGGGATGCCATAACCGTTCCTCCGGGGACACCGGGAGCACCGATGGCAAATACGCCCAGAAGAAGACAGAAAAGGATCATGGTGCCAACAGAGGGAAGAGAGCCGTACAGGATTCTGGAAATCGTCATACAGAAAAATACCTCTGTGAGAACAGAACCGCAAAGATGGATATTTGCAAAAAGCGGAATACCAAACTGTACCATATCCTTCCGAAGCGGCTTTGCCTTCCCTGCGCATTGAAGAGCAACGGCAAGGGTGGCTGCTGAGGACATGGTTCCAACTGCGGTCAGATAAGCAGGACCGTAGTAACGTACCACATCCATGGGATTTTCATGTGAATAGATCCCCGCAAGAACATAAAGCAGAGCCATCCAGATAAAATGTCCGATCAGCACGATCACAATTACCTGAAGGAATACAGGAAGCTGTTTTGTGATAGAGCCCTCATATGCCAGACTGCAGAAGGTCAGGGCAATAAAGAAGGGAAGAACCGGAATGATCACTTTGGAAACAATAGAGAGAACAATTGCCTGAAATTCTTCAAGAACCCCTGTGATCATTTTTGATTTGTTCCAGGCTGCGGCAAGTCCGATCATAATGGAAAAGACCAGCGCGCTCATAACAGACATGATCTGCGGGATCTCCAGTTCAAAAATTACTTCCGGAAGCTGTTTCAGCCCTTCTACGTCAGTGGCAATGGATAAATGAGGAATCATTGCATATCCGGCTGCTGTAGACATAAAGGCCGCGCCAATGGAAGAGACGTAGGCGATCACAATGGCAACGCCAAGCATCCGGGAAGCGCTGTTGCCCAGCTTGGTAATAGACGGTGCAATAAAACCAATAATGATCAGAGGCACACAGAAATTGATCAGTTGTCCAAGCACGTATTTCAGAGTGACCACCACATTCAGGATACCGGAAGTGATGCCGGAGCCGTCTGTTGTATTCAGGATAATTCCGGATACAATACCAAGAATAACTCCTACAAGAAGCTTAAATGGTAAACTGGTAAAAAAACTGTTTTTTTCTTTCATAAGTAAAAATATCCTCCTTTAAGGTAAGAATCAGCAGTCCTGATCTACATTTACGCGGTCGATCATAATATTCAGTATTTCCGTATCAGTGGCCTTCATTCCCACACGGCCGATATATCCCATGCTTTTTATGGTTTCTTCCACATCGCCCCGGATGATCCCCTCCCCCGGAAGGAAGCTTTTATTCTGGATACTCATGTGAAAAGCCATTAAGGCAGCGTCAACAGAAGAGGCGATTTTTGCAGCGCAGGATGGTTTTGCGCCGTCGCATACAATTCCGCCTACATTTCCCAGCGTGTTGATAATAGTCAGGGAAACCTGCTGATAGGTTCCGCCGTACATGTAAGTGATTCCAGCTCCGGCTCCGCAGGCAGCGCTGACAGCTCCGCAGTATGCGGAAAGACTTCCAATATAATATTTCTGATGAATGGCAACCAGGTTACTGACAACAAGGGAACGATAAAGCTTTGCTCTGGAAACTTCCCATTCCTCCGCGTAGGTGATAACAGGAAGAGAAACTGTCATGCCCTGATTGCCGCTTCCGGAATTGATCACAACCGGCATGGAACAGCCGCCCATGCGGGCATCGCTTCCGGCGGCAGCTCTTGCGCAGGCTCTGGTAGTAATTCCTTTTCCCCATACATGCATCAGTGTTTTGCCGATCTGCGCCCCGTAATTATTGTCCAGGCCTTCCTGGGAAATTGCTGTATTTAAACGGATCTGACGTTCCAGAAGCTCCCGGACGTCCTCGATCTTTACCTGATCGGCAAAATCCAGAATGTCTTTTACCGTAAGCTTTGATTTGTCAACAGGAGGTTCCTCCTGCTTTTTCTCTGTGGTTTCTCCGGAAAAAAGAACCTGGCCGTCTTTGACGATCCTGGTGATGTTGGTGTGCTGGTCAACAATGGTCACTTCCGCATAGTGGCTGTCTTTTCTTACATTTGCACAGATATAAAGATTGGAAACACCTTCTGCAAGGGTGCAGGAACAGATGTGTTTTTCAGCCAGCTCCTGAGCCTGTCTGATGTGTTCCGGACGGATGCCCTCAAGAACTTCAAGAGCTTTATCCGCATTGCCTCCTGTAATTCCAAGAAGCACTGCAATATCAATTCCTTTCAGTCCTCCGGAATTGGGAACCGTGACGCCTTTTACGTTTTTTATAATGTTTCCGCTTAAATGCATTTCAACGGAATCCGGGAATTCACCCAGAATCTGCCGCGCCTTGGCTGCAGCATAGGCAATGGCAATGGGTTCCGTACAGCCCAGAGCAGGAACCAGTTCATGATGCAGGATAGCCAGATAATTGGCATATAATGCAGAATCCATATTTTTCCTCCGATGTTGTAGATAGATTCCTGATCATTTCAGAACGGCGCTGAAACTTCAGGTGTTGTTCCTGTTACTGTATGAAGTAACGTTTTTTTCATTATAATAGAAATTGTGTGCCGAGTATAGTATAAAATCCGGGAATTTTGTAAAGAAACACAGAATGCCGGAAACGTTTCACAGATAAGACCCTGCAAGGCGTGCCGGCATATAGATCTGAAATACCGGCACATGCAGCGCAGAAGGTGGCTGACACTATATAAAAACAGTATTTTACGGAGTCCGATCCATCAGGTGCTCCACAGAATAATCGTGGGAGAATTGTGACAGAACTTATACATAATGACGATAAAAACGAGAATTTACAGAAAAATTAGTTGTTTTTGACGAAAAGATATGGTATGCTGAAACAGTACCGGACTTTTAAGGAAAGCCTGAGAAGAATGGGCGTCAGAGAATGTAAAAAACAGTGAGATACGGCTGCAGTCAGAAACTGCGGTCTTTCTGTATATGTTCCGGTGTCCAGAAGGACACCGTTTTATTTTTTATCAGGCTGGGAGCGGATGCATGGGAAATATGACAGCCTGTATCTGGCGGAAACAGACAGGAAGGGAGATGTTTTATGGATACAAGAATTGCAGTGATCGCCATTATTGTGGAAGACCGTTCCAAAAGCGGGGAACTGAATCGGCTGCTCCATGAATATGGAGAATATATAGTAGGAAGAATGGGAGTGCCTTATCGTCCGAAGGGAGTGTCTGTGATCAGTGTGATACTGGATGCTCCCCAGGAAAAGATCAGCGCGCTGTCCGGAAAGCTTGGAATGCTGGAAGGCATTACCAGCAAAACCGTATACTCAAAAATGCCGGAGAAAGAGCTATGAAAGAACTGATCGACAAGCTGCACCATACACAGGAACTGACCAGGGAAGAATTTTTGACACTGCTATCCAACAGAAATACAGAGACAGATCTTTATGCCCGGAGGCTGGCAAGGGGGGTGCGGCAGAAAATATATGGAGATCAGGTTTATATAAGAGGTCTGATCGAATTTACAAGCTACTGCAGAAACGACTGTTACTACTGCGGTTTAAGAAGGAGCAATCATGCCGCCCAGCGCTGCCGTCTGACAGAAGAGGATATCCTTTCCTGTTGTCAACAGGGTTATGAGCTGGGATTTCGTACCTTTGTACTTCAGGGAGGCGAGGACGGATATTTTACAGGGGAAAGGCTGGCCGGGCTGGTACGTCATATCAAAAAACAATATCCGGACTGTGCCCTGACACTTTCCGTGGGGGAACGAACGGAGGAAGAGTACAGAGCATTCTGGAAGGCCGGAGCAGACCGTTATCTTCTTCGCCATGAGACTGCAGACGAGACGCATTACCGGATTCTGCATCCGGAACCCTTATCTCTTCAGCACAGGAAGGACTGTCTCAGAACGCTTAAAAAGCTGGGATTTCAGACAGGAGCAGGATTTATGGTGGGGTCTCCGGGACAGACGGCAGAGACACTGGCAGAGGATTTTCTGTTTCTAAAAGAACTGGATCCGGAAATGGTGGGCATCGGGCCTTTTATTTCTCATAAGGATACTCCTTTTCGGAGCAGAGAGGGCGGAACCCTTGAGGATACGCTGTTTTACCTGGCTCTTGTGCGGCTGATGCTGCCCCAGGCGCTTCTTCCGGCAACCACTGCTCTTGGCACCATTGCCCCTGACGGAAGAGAGCTTGGGATACTTTCCGGAGCCAACGTAGTCATGCCCAATCTGTCACCTCTTTCTGTGAGAAAAAAATATATGCTTTATGACGGAAAAATTTCCACAGGTGACGAGGCCGCAGAGTGTGTGGAACAGTTAAGAAAGAGAATGGAGACAATCGGCTGTTGTATTGTAACAGACCGGGGAGATTATAAAAAATAAAAGGACAGGCTGCTTCAGGGCAGCAGAAGGAGGACTTATGTATAATCCGAAATCAACAAAGGCAACAGAATTTATTGATCATCAGGAAATTCTGGATTCTCTGGAATATGCCAGAGCAAATAAAAATAATACGGAGCTGATCGAAGGGCTGATCGAGAGAGCAAGAGACTGTAAGGGATTAAGTCACAGAGAAGCAGCGCTTCTTCTGGAATGTGATGATCCGGTGCTGGTGGATAAAATGTATCATGTGGCAAAAGAGATCAAACAGAAATTTTATGGAAACAGAATTGTTATGTTTGCGCCTCTTTACCTTTCTAATTATTGTATCAACGGCTGTGTTTACTGTCCTTATCATGCAAAGAACAAACACATCCGCCGTAAAAAACTGACTCAGGAGGAGATCCGCCAGGAGGTAATCGCCCTTCAGGACATGGGACATAAGCGTCTTGCTCTGGAGACAGGAGAGGATCCCAAAAACAATCCCATTGAATACGTTCTGGAAAGTATCAAAACCATTTACAGCATCAAACACAAAAACGGAGCCATCCGCCGTGTGAATGTAAACATTGCAGCAACGACAGTAGAAAATTACAGGAAGCTGAAAGAAGCGGGAATCGGAACCTATATTCTTTTCCAGGAAACTTATAATAAAGAAAGCTATGAGGCTCTTCACCCCACAGGACCGAAAAGTGATTATGCATATCACACAGAGGCCATGGATCGGGCTATGGAAGCCGGAATAGACGATGTTGGCTGCGGAGTGCTTTTTGGACTGGAAACCTACCGTTATGACTTTGTGGGAATCCTGATGCACGCAGAGCATCTGGAAGCCCGGTTTGGAGTAGGCCCTCACACCATCAGTGTTCCAAGAATCTGTCCGGCTGACGATATTGACACAAAGGACTTTACCAATGCAGTTCCGGATGAGATTTTCCAGAAGATCGTAGCCGTGATCCGCATTGCAGTTCCTTATACAGGAATGATCATTTCCACCAGAGAGTCTCAGAAATGCAGAGAAAAGGTATTGGATCTTGGTATTTCCCAGATCAGCGGAGGCTCCAGAACCTCTGTGGGAGGCTATGCAGAGGAAGAGGCAGAGGAAGACAACTCATCACAGTTTGATGTCAGCGACAGACGTACTCTGGATGAGGTCGTAAACTGGCTTCTGGAGCTGGGTTATATTCCAAGCTTCTGTACAGCCTGTTACCGGGAAGGACGCACAGGAGACCGTTTCATGTCTCTTGTAAAGAGCGGGCAGATCGCCAACTGCTGTCATCCCAATGCCCTGATGACGCTGAAAGAATATCTGGAGGATTATGCTTCCCCGGATACAAGAGAGAAAGGCCTGAAGGTGATCGAGAAAGAGCTTCAGAAGGTGGAAAGAGAAAAAACAAGAGAGATCTGCGCAAGGAATCTCAAAGAGATTGAACAGGGAAAAAGAGATTTCCGTTTCTGAGGTCAAAAGCAAAAAAGGCTTGCATAATCCACCCGGAATGGGGTATCATGGTGGTATGCTATAAAGGAGGAAAATTCTTATGAAGAAATCCAGATTACTGATTGCACTGGCAGGTCTTACTCTTGTTGCATCCGGCTGCGGATACAGCACTGGAGGAGAGGATTCTACCGTGACTGTGATAAAAGCAACCCCAACCCCTACTGCAACGCCCACACCGGCAGCAACACCTACACCGGCTGTGACAGCAACACCGGTGCCGCAGACCTCTCAGACAGCAAGCGGCGTCAAGATCATACAGAAAAATGTTACATATTATGCAAACAATGAGGCGAATATCCGTACAGACTGTGTAACAACAGATCAGACAAATATCATCAAGAGCACCAAGGTAGGCGATCAGCTTACCGGCACAGGCGTCAGTGAAGACGGCCAGTGGATCGAGGTAGACCTTGATGGACAGAAAGGGTATGTCAGCGCCCAGTATGTGACCACTGAGGCTCCGGCAGTAACCCCTGCGGCAGAAGGAACTGCCGCGCCGGTTCAGTAAAAAAAAGCGAAGAAAAACCAGAGCATATTTTCTATTTGGAATAGAGAAAAGCTCTGGTTTTTAAATATTGTTATTCCTGGATATTTGTCCTATAATTAAATTAAGAAAGTTCCGGGAGGTGGTAAAGAATGTATAATATCAGTTTGAATGAGCAAGTGATACAGGCAGTAGAAAAAGAAACAGTTCACTTAATAACAGAGGCTATGGGATCTGATGTGGTAAAAATTATACTTTATGGCTCTTGCGCCAGAGGGGATTATACGGAGGATTCAGATATTGATATTGCTCTGCTGCTGAAAAGTGATCGGTTGAAGGCAAAAAAATACGGCAGTGTTTTAGCCAATATTGCAACGGAGCTGGCAATGAAATACTTTGCGGTTGTAAATTTTGTATGCCTTCCATATGAGGAATATATAGACAAAAACGATTGGTATGATTATTTTCGTAATATAAAACAGGAAGGGAGAGTGTTATATGGATGAAGGATATTATATGGCTCTTGCAAAGGTGAGAATGGATCGGGCTGAAGAGCTTTTAATAGAAGCAAAAGATTTATTAGAAAAATCATCATATAAATCTGCAAATAACAGAGCTTTTTATGCAATTGAAAAAAGTGTAAAGGCTCTTTTGGCAACTGAAAAAGTAGAGGTTGCCACTCATAACGGAGGATTAAACAGTTCAATTATCTCTTTATTTTTAAAGGAGATGGAATATTTACTTCTCAGGATTACCAGAAAATTGTCAATGCAGACCAAATTCGTAATGCATCAGATTATGATGATTTTTATATAGCAAGTAAAGCGGAATCGAAACAGCAGGTAGAGAATGCCGAGTATATTGTAAATAAGATCAATAACTACTTAAAGGATAAATTCGGTTCTGTCTTATAATAACAAAGTAAATCTATTTTGCACTTATATAACAAAAGACCAGTTTATTGTACAAAACTGGCCTCGAAAATTTCTTTATTCTAATTTACTCCGGATAAACCAGCCGTTCCTCTTTGATATCGTAAAGAACCTCTTTTAAATATTTATCTGCCAGATATTTTGCCATGTTCAGGTTCATATCCAGATAGTTGCCGCAGTCCTTTGCAGAAGCGCCTGGGATTTCTCCTTCAAAGTCCCGGATGAATTCAAACATTTCTGTTATCAGTCCCACAATATCCTTTGATTCGTAATCTCCTGCCAACAGAAGATAATTTCCGGTGCGGCAGCCCATTGGACCCCAGTAAATGACTTTTGGTCCAAATTCTGTATGATTTCGGAGAAAAGTAGCTGCCAGATGTTCCATGGCATGAAGCTCTGCAGTATTCATAACAGGCTCTTCATTGGGGGAAGTCATACGAATGTCAAAAGTGGTGATCACCTGATCGCCCAGATAGTCTTTTCTGGAAACATAGATTCCCGGCTGAAGCTTAATATGGTCTATGGTAAAGCTCGCAATTTTTTTCATGTTTTTTCCTCCTGGATTTTTATACTTCCTATATTTTAAGTTACTGCTCACGACCTTTGCAGTAACCTGGTCAAAATGCATTTTAAATTGTCTTTAGTGATGGCATTTTGCCCTGTATGTCTCGGGATTTTGGCATATATACGCCAAAACACCCTGCGGGATAGTGACCTGTGACTATTTTAACAGATTAGGTTCCAGGTGACAAGTAATTGACTTTATTTCTACAGAATGATAAACTAATATACAATTCAGATGTGCATAAAGGAAAGGCTCAGAAGGCATTCACAGAGCTTCCGGAGCCGGAAACTGCAGAACGTGGACAGCCTTTGTTTCAGGAAATCATGATTCCGGTAATAAGGAAGACATTCAGAATGTGCAGAATCTTTCCAAAATGCGTCAGTAAGAGAGGTATAGACTATGATAAATGATAAAAAAGTTTTATTCAGCGGAATGCAGGCAACAGGAAATCTCACACTGGGAAATTATCTTGGCGCTCTGAAAAACTGGCTGACTTTAAGTGATGAATATGAGTGCTTTTACAGTGTGGTAGATCTTCATTCGATCACTGTTCGTCAGAACCCGGCAGAGCTTCGCAAAAGCGCCCGCAATCTTCTGACTCTTTATATTGCAGCAGGCCTTGACCCGAAAAAGAACTGCATTTATTATCAGTCCCATGTTTCCGGTCATGCTGAACTGGCCTGGATCTTAAATTGCTTTACTTACATGGGCGAGCTGAACCGTATGACTCAGTTTAAGGATAAATCTGCAAAGCATGCGGATAATATCAATGCAGGTCTGTTTACTTATCCGGTTCTGATGGCAGCAGATATACTTCTGTATCAGACAGACGTGGTTCCGGTTGGAATTGACCAGATGCAGCATTTGGAGCTTACCAGAAATATTGCAGAGCGTTTCAATAACATTTACGGAGATGTGTTTACTGTTCCGGAAGCATATGTTGGCAAGGTGGGAGCAAAGATCATGAGCCTTCAGGATCCCACCAGAAAAATGTCCAAATCTGACGAAAATCCCAATGCCAGCATTTATCTTATGGATGACCCGGATACCATTATGCGTAAATTTAAGCGCGCGGTAACAGATTCCGAGGGCTACGTAAGCTACAGAGACGAGCAGCCGGGCGTAAAGAACCTCATTGAGATTTACTGTGCCTGCACAGGAAAAACTCCGGATGAGGCAGTGAAAGAATTTGAGGGAAAAGGCTATGGTGAGCTGAAACCGGCGGTTGCAGAGTCTGTTATTTCTGTTCTCAAACCTCTTCAGGATGAATTTGCCCGTCTTTCCAGGGATAAGGCATATATTGATTCCATTATCAAAGAAAATGCAGAAAAGGCTAATTATTTTGCTACCAAAACTCTGCGCAAGGTTCAGAGGAAAGTTGGTTTTCCGGACAGGATCCGGTAAGAAAAAGGGAAAGAGAAACTCCGGCATATGAACATAATCTGACAGAAAGTCACAGGAAGGTTTTCTGTCAGCAAACAGCAGAATCAGGAGGAAAATAAAAATGAAACATAAAACTCTGGCAGTACTTTGTGCAGTAGTCCTTACAGCAGGTATGATGACAGGATGCGGACAGAAAACAGAAGATACAAAGACAGAGAGCGGCAGCGAGAAGACAGTCAGTGACGAGATGGCAGAAAAAGCGGGATTCAGCGACGGTACCGGTGAGGAAGTTTCTGATAAAGAGGAAGCTTCCGATGCAAAGGATACAAAAGAGGCAGTTCTTGATACCAGTAAAGAGCTGACAGGAATCCATCATGCGCAGATCAATGTGAAGGATTACGGCGAGATCCAGGTAGAGCTGGATGCAGATACCGCTCCTGTCACAGTGACCAATTTTGTAAAACTGGCTCAGGAGGGCTTTTATGACGGACTGACCTTCCACCGTATTATGGACGGCTTTATGGTTCAGGGCGGGGATCCTCTGGGAAATGGAACCGGCGGCTCTGATGAAAATATCAAAGGCGAATTTTCCAATAATGGTGTGGAAAATAATATTTCTCATACAAGAGGCGTAATTTCCATGGCAAGAGCTATGGATCCGGACAGTGCAAGCTCTCAGTTCTTTATCGTGCATGAGGACAGCACCTTCCTGGACGGAGATTATGCAGGCTTTGGCCATGTAACAGAGGGAATGGACGTTGTGGATGCAATCTGTAAGGATGCGAAACCCACAGATGACAACGGAACCATCAAACCAGAAGAACAGCCGGTGATCGAAAGCATCACCATTGTTGACTGACATACAGGGTAAAAATAAAATCCTTGTAATTTACAGTACAGAAGTATATAATAATTACTGTTCACAGGTTGCCGGGAACAGTAACCTATGATAAACAATAAAACAAAATAAAGCAGACGGGAGCTTGTATGACAGGCTGAGAGGAAGGTATGACCTTCGACCGATAACCTGATTTGGATAATGCCAACGTAGGGATGCCTGAGCATAAGTGTATGTATAACGGGAAATTACCGAAGCTGGTAGTTTCTCGTTTTTTATTTACCGGGAAAGCAGTTCCTTTTCCATGGGATTTTGAAATGCGGGGCGGAACAGTCTGGTTTCTGCTTGAAAAGAGGTGAAAATATGGTAAAGATCAACGGCAAGCTTCTGGAGGCAGAGGGAAAAACTCTGACAGAATATCTGGAAGGCGCAGGCTATCAGATACCGCGTGTGGCAGTAGAAAAAAATGGAGAAATTGTGCCAAAGGCAGAGTATTCCCACACGGTTCTTAAAAATGGAGACAGCGTTGAAGTAGTGAGCTTTGTAGGAGGAGGCTGAATGATTCCAACCAGAGAAGAAATGGAACAGGCATTTAAGATGCGTCACGGAAAAGAACTGCAGGAGAAATTTTCTTCAGCAGTGGTGGCAGTCTGTGGTCTGGGAGGGCTTGGCTCTCACATTGCCGAAGCCCTTGCCAGAGCCGGGATTGGTAAGCTGATCCTGATTGATTTCGACTATGTAGATGTCAGTAATCTTCACCGGCAGCAGTATAAGGCTACACAGGTAGGAAAGAGCAAAACAGAAGCAATGGAGGAGAATCTCAAAGAGATCGCGCCGTATCTGAACACGGAAGTACATAATGTAAAAATAACCCGGGACAATGCAAAAGAGCTTTTAGAGGAGGCAGATATTATCTGTGAGGCCTTTGATGATGCAGAAAGCAAAGCCATGCTTACCGATGTGGTACTGTGCAGCATGCGGGAAAAATATCTGGTAGCCGCATCGGGAATGGCAGGAATGGGAAGTGCCAATGATATCCGTACCAGAAAGATCACAGAACGTTTTTATCTCTGTGGAGATGAAACCAGCGAGGTAAAAGAGCAGCACAGCCTTGTGGCTTCCAGAGTGATGGTATGCGCAGCCCACCAGGCTCATGCAGTCCTGCGCATACTTGCCGGAAAATAATGCTACTGCCACAATTTTACAGCAACAGTAATAAATCAAAGCTTATTCCAGACAGCAGCAGTCAATGGGAAAGCGCACTGTAAATCGTGAGATATTTAACTGCGCAAATAACAGTGGAAGAACAATGCACAAAGAGAGGAAACGGACAATGAATGATAAGCTGATCATAGGGGGACATGAATTTAACTCCCGTTTTATTCTCGGCTCAGGAAAGTATTCCCTGAAGCTGATCCAGGCGGCAGTAAAGGACGCCGGAGCAGAAATTATTACACTGGCAGTACGCCGGGCAAACACAAAGGACCAGGAAAATATCCTGGATTTTATTCCAGAAGGAGTGACCCTTCTTCCCAATACCAGCGGGGCGAGAAATGCTGAGGAGGCAGTGAGGATTGCCTGTCTTGCCAGAGAACTGGGCTGTGGTAATTTTGTAAAAATAGAGATCATGCGTGATTCCAAATATCTGCTTCCGGACAACCAGGAAACCGTAAAAGCAACAGAGATCCTGGCGGATAAAGGATTTGTGGTCATGCCGTATATGTACCCGGATCTGAATACTGCCCGTGATCTGGCAAATGCAGGAGCAGCGGCAGTGATGCCTCTTGCCTCTCCTATTGGCTCAAATAAAGGTCTGGCAACAAAGGATTTTATCCAGATTCTTATTGATGAGATCGACCTTCCCATTATTGTTGATGCAGGGATCGGAAAGCCTTCCCAGGCCTGTGAGGCAATGGAAATGGGCGCGGCGGCAATTATGGCAAACACAGCTCTTGCCACAGCGGGAAACCTGCCTCTGATGGCTGCTGCTTTTAAACAGGCCATTGAAGCCGGACGAAAGGCATATCTTGCAGGGATTGGAAGAGTGCTTACAAGAGGAGCAGCTGCTTCTGATCCGCTGACAGGATTTTTAAGGGATTAGAGGTGAGTAAAGTGGAAAATCAGTTTTTTGTAGATTCTGAGTATCTTTCTGAAAAAGCTCTGGAAAAAAAGCACCGTCTGGAGACAGATCCTTCCTTTCGGAAAAATCATATGGAATATCTGCCCGGGATGGAACAGATTGAATCCCAGGTGTGCGGTCACGTTATGGATCAGATGAAAAGCTATGACTATTCGGCTTACACAGCTTCTGATGTAAGGGCTGCGCTGAATCATGAAACCTGCTCCGTGGAGGATTTTAAAGCTCTGCTTTCTCCGGCGGCAGAGCCGTTTCTTGAGGAAATGGCCCAGCGGGCCCGCATGGAGACAGGACGGCATTTCGGAAACACCGTGTATCTCTTTACGCCTCTGTATATTGCAAATTACTGCGAAAATTACTGTGTGTACTGTGGATTTAACTGCTATAACCATATCAGCCGCATGAAGCTTTCCATGGAGCAGATTGAAAAAGAAATGAAGATCATTGCAGACAGCGGTATGGAGGAGATTTTGATCCTTACAGGAGAAAGCCGCAGTCAGAGTGACGTAACGTATATTGGAGAGGCGTGTAAGCTTGCGCGGAAATATTTTCGTATGGTAGGACTGGAAATCTATCCGGTAAATACAGACGAATATGCTTATCTTCACCAGTGCGGCGCAGACTATGTGACCGTATTTCAGGAAACCTATGATACGGATAAGTATGAACAGCTTCATCTGATGGGGCACAAAAGGGTATGGCCCTACCGTTTTGACGCTCAGGAGCGGGCTCTGCGGGGCGGCATGAGAGGAGTGGCTTTCTCAGCTCTTCTTGGGCTTTCCGATTTCCGTAAGGATGCTCTTGCAACCGGGCTTCATGTGTATTATCTTCAGCGAAAATATCCTCATGCAGAGATGTCTCTGTCCTGTCCGAGACTTCGTCCTATTATTAACAATGATAAGATCAATCCTCTGGATGTTCATGAAAAGCAGCTCTGTCAGATTATCTGTGCATATCGTATTTTTCTTCCGTTTGCCGGAATTACCGTATCATCCAGGGAAAGCGCAGAGTTTCGGAACGGCATTGTGAAGATTGCCGCAACAAAGATCTCAGCAGGGGTGTCCACAGGGATCGGCGATCACGAAAGCAAATACAACGGCAGGGAATCAGAGGAAGAAAAAGGCGATGAACAGTTTGAAATTGATGACAGCAGAAGTCTGGATGTGATGTACAGAGACATTGCAGAGGAAGGGCTTCAGCCGGTTCTGAATGATTATGTATATGTATAAAGAAAACAGGAACTCAGATATTTTGTGTATCACAAACAGGAAGCTCTGCCGGGAAGACTTTATTACCAGGATGCGGAAGATCGCAGCCGCTCATCCGGCAGCGGTGGTTGTGAGAGAAAAAGAGCTTTTGGAAAAGGAATATATGGAGCTTGCGGAAAAAATTCTGAACATATGCAGGGAACAGGAAACCGTTTGTATTCTGCACAGCTTTCCGGAGGCAGCTCTGGAGCTGGGATGTGACAGTCTCCATCTTCCGCTTCCGGTTCTCATGAAAATGGAACCCGGCAAACGGCAAAGCTTTCGGGTTCTGGGAGCCTCCTGCCATTCTGTGGAGGATGCGGTACTGGCAGAAAAACTGGGATGTACTTATATTACGGCAGGGCACATTTTTGATACGGACTGTAAAAAGGGACTGCCCGGGCGGGGACTGGATTTTCTGAAAAACGTATGTGCAGGTGTTTCCGTTCCTGTTTATGCAATCGGCGGTATCTCTCCTGCCAATATCAGTAAAGTAAGAGAGACCGGGGCAGCAGGAGCCTGTGTTATGAGCGGGCTTATGGTCTGCGAAGATCCGGAGGATTATTTGCAGGAGTTTAAAAGACAGGAATAAAAGAGAAAAAATATTTTTACAGAGCTTTGTATTCTGAATAAGGGGAAAGGACAAAAGATCAACATGAAATTTCATAAAGATATGCTTCTTCTTTATGCAGTGACAGACAGAAAATGGACGGGCAGGCAGACCCTGTACGAACAGATTGAAGATGCTCTCAAGGGCGGAGCGACCATGATCCAGCTTCGGGAAAAGGATCTGCCGGAAAGTCGGCTTGTGGCGGAAGCAGAAAAAATAAAAGAGCTCTGCCACAGCTATCATGTTCCTCTGATCATTAACGACAATGTAAAGGCAGCGCTTTTAAGCGGAGCGGACGGTGTACATGTAGGAAAAGAGGATATGGCGGTTTCTGACATACGGAAAACAGTTCCGGAGGATTTTATCATAGGAGCCACTGCAAAAACTACAGAGCAGGCCAAAAAAGCAGAACAGGGGGGCGCGGATTATCTTGGGGTGGGAGCTGTTTTTCCTTCTCCTACCAAACAGGATGCCATTCGTATTACAAGAGATCAGTTAAAAGAAATCTGCAGCGCGGTTTCTGTTCCGGCAGTGGCCATCGGCGGGATCACCAGGCAGAATATAGAAGAGCTTGCGGGAGGGAAAATGGCAGGGGCAGCCGTAGTATCCGGGATTTTTTCCGCTCAGGATATACAGAAGGAAACGGCTCTTCTGAAGAAAAAAATACAGGAGGTTTTAAATCTATGAGCGTTCATGCAGCTCTGACTATTGCAGGAAGTGATTCCAGCGGGGGCGCCGGGATCCAGGCAGATATTAAAACCATGATCACAAACGGCGTGTATGCCATGAGCGCCATAACGGCCCTGACTGCCCAGAATACAACAGGCGTGCGCTCTGTCATGGAGGTGCCGCCGGAATTTCTGGGAGACCAGCTGGATGCGGTATTCGAAGATATTTACCCGGAAGCAGTAAAGATCGGCATGGTATCTTCAAAAGAACTGATTCAGGTAATTGGAGAGAAGCTTCGGTTTTATCAGGCAAAAAACGTGGTGGTGGATCCGGTTATGGTGGCTTCCAGCGGCTCCTCCCTGATGAAAAATAACGGGGCAGAGATGATGATAAAAGAGCTGTTTCCCCTTGCGTCTCTGATCACGCCAAATATTCCGGAGGCAGAAATTCTTTCCGGCTGTGAGATAAAGAATAAACAGGATATGGAGGCGGCAGCAGAAAAGCTCAGTGATCTTGGCGCAGAGGCAGTTCTTTTAAAAGGTGGCCACAGTATCAGTGATGCAGACGATCTTCTCTGCGTGGAAGGACAGAAGATCTGGATCAGAGGAAGAAGAATCCATAATCCCAATACCCACGGAACAGGCTGTACCCTTTCTTCGGCGATCGCATCCAATCTTGCAAAGGGAATGGAAATGGAAGAGGCGGTAAGAAAAGCAAAGGAATATATTTCAAAGGCTCTGGAAGCCGGACTGGACCTGGGAAAGGGAAGCGGCCCTCTGGATCACGCTTTTTATATGGCAAATCTGTAAAACAGAAAATAGATATAAATGAATAAAATCAGTATTACAAAAATAAAGACACGGAAAGGAAACGCTTTATGAGAGAATATAAAACACAGATGGAGGCTGCAAGACGTGGGATTATCACTCCGGAAATGAAAAAGGTTGCAGCAAAAGAGTACCGCACAGAGGAAGAAATCAGAGAGCTTGTTGCAAAAGGCCAGGTGGCTATCTGCGCCAACAGACTTCACACCTGCATTGAGCCAAATGGAGTAGGCTCCATGCTGCGTACAAAGATCAATGTGAATCTTGGAGTTTCCAGAGACTGTAAGGATTATGACATTGAAATGGAAAAGGTAATGGCAGCAGTGAACATGGGAGCTGAGGCTATTATGGATCTTTCCTCTCATGGAAACACACAGCCTTTCCGCAAAAAACTGATCCGGGAATGTCCGGCTATGATCGGGACCGTTCCTGTTTATGACAGTGTGATCCATTATCAGAGAGACCTTTCTACTTTGACTGCAAAGGATTTTATTGACGTGATTCGACTTCATGCACAGGACGGCGTTGATTTTGTGACTCTTCACTGCGGAATTACCAGAAAGACCATTGATCAGATCAAAAAACACAAAAGAAAAATGAACATTGTATCCAGAGGAGGTTCTCTTGTTTTTGCCTGGATGAGCATGACAGGGGAGGAGAATCCTTTTTATGAGTATTATGATGAGATTCTGGATATCTGCCGGGAATATGATGTGACGATTTCTCTTGGCGATGCCTGCCGGCCCGGCTGTCTGGCAGACGCCAGCGATGTATGCCAGATCGAGGAGCTGGTCCGTCTGGGTGAGCTGACAAAGAGAGCCTGGGAAAAGGATGTGCAGGTTATGGTTGAGGGACCGGGACATATGCCTCTTGATCAGATCGAGGCAAACATGAAGCTGCAGCAGTCCATCTGCATGGGAGCGCCCTTTTATGTTCTGGGACCGATCGTTACGGATATTGCGCCGGGCTATGATCACATCACTTCTGCCATTGGAGGAGCCGTTGCAGCTTCAGCAGGAGCTGCCTTCCTCTGCTACGTAACTCCTGCAGAGCATCTGGCCCTTCCCAATGTGGAGGATGTGAAGCAGGGGATCATCGCATCCAGGATCGCGGCACATGCAGCGGATATTGCAAAAAAAGTTCCTCATGCAAGAGACATGGACGATGCCATGGCAGATGCAAGAAGAACCTTTGACTGGGAAAAACAGTGGGAGTGCTCCATTGACCCGGACACTGCCAGAAGCATCCGGGATGACAGAGCTCCGGAGCATGAGGATACCTGTTCCATGTGCGGGAAATTCTGCGCGGTACGAAGCATGAACAAGGCTCTGAACGGAGAATATATTGATATTCTTTAAGACCTGGAGCGGGCTTACAGCTTTATGATAAGAACAGGGATGGGCGGATTATTGGGACGGTTAAAATAATCGCTGCGGATCACCAGATACTTCCTGGGATCCAGAGCAGAAAGCCAGGCAAGAACCTGGTCCCGTTCCTGAAATCCGGAGTCCCCTCCGCTGTAAATGCAAAGGGAGATCAGCCCGCTTTTCTGAAGCAGAGAGAGTCCCTGCTCCAGAGCCTGGATGCTGGTTTCGGCCTTTGTGGACAGGGAATGATCTCCTCCGGGAAGATAGCCCAGATTAAATACAATACAGCTGACAGATCCTGGAGAAGCATAGCTGCCCATATTGATATGGGAATCAAGGATCAGCTGATAATTTTCGGGAGCGCCTGCACACTGCAGGCGCTTTCTGGTATTAGTAAGAGCCATTTCCTGAATGTCAAAGGCCAGTACCTGTCCGTTTTCTTTACAGAGTGTACTTAAAAGCAGGGTGTCGTTTCCGTTTCCCATGGTGGCGTCAATACACAGATCTCCGGGTTTTACCTGTTCCCGGATAAACCGGGCGCACCATTGCGTGATCTGACAGGAATCCATAAAATGTGTCTCCTTTTAATAACTGGTTGTCAGGGAAAGATACAGGTTCCCCAAATTATCCAAGATAGCTTTTCAGAAGATTGAAGGTATTTTCCACACCTTTTTTGTGGCTTCTTTCATATCCGTGAGAAGCGTATACGCCCGGACCGATAAGACCGTGGCGCGCATCCACTCCCGCGCTTAAAGCTGCATCTGCATCAGAACCGTAATACGGGTATACATCTACGGCAAAATCCACATCCGCCTGTCTGGCAGCCCGGATAAGTCCGGAAACAACATCATAATGATAAGGTCCCCGGCTGTCCTTGGCGCAGATGGAAACCTGACATTCCGTACATTCCAGACCTTCCCCTACACAGCCCATATCCACGGACAGAAGCTCTGTTACCTGTTCCGGTATGGAAGCGCAGCCGCCGTGTCCCACTTCCTCGAATACGGTAATGTGCTGGTAGATCCTGCGGTCAGGAGTAATATTTTCATCTTTTAAATATTTGGCATAGCCCAGAAGAATGGCAGTACTCAGCTTGTCATCCAGAAAACGGCTTTTAATAAAGCCGGAAGGAGTGACAACTGTTCTGGGATCAAAGCAGACAATGTCTCCGGTCATAATTCCAAGAGCTTTTACCTCCTCGGCAGAAGTTATCAGCTCGTCCAGAAGAACCTCCATGTCCTTGTAGGTTCTTTTTGTATCATTGTATTCTCCGTTTACGTGAATGGAGGCGTTGCATAACTGGAAAGTTCCGGTATAGGTTTTTCCCTCTCTTGTAATGATACGGCAGTTTTCTGCTTCCGCATTATTTGCATTCATTCCTCCTAAAGGACTGAGTTTCAGCCGACCCTCGCCGGTAATAGAAGAAACCATGGCTCCCAGTGTGTCGGTATGTGCCATCAGCATAACAGGTCCCTTTGCAGGATCCTCTGTATTTTCCTCTGTGCCCCGGGAGATCTGCACCAGAACGCCGCCCTTTGTGGTAAGCTGCGGATCATATCCCATTTCTCTGTAGGTTTCCAGAAGCCGCTGGGATACATGTTCTGTGTATCCGGAAGGACTGTCAATGGAAAGAAGTTTCTGCGCCTGCTGAATGATATATTCGGTATAGTCTTTCATTGTGAAGTCTCCTTTGTAAAAAATTTCTGTACTGTAAATGAGCAAATTCAAAAAACGCACAAAGTAATTTCTGTTTATCCACGTATCATAGACAGATCGGTTCCGGCAATTTTTGGTGTCCGTTTATTTTTCCGTGCTAAAATCCGGTATTTCCTCATTTATCGTTTTGCATTTATTATAAGAAAAAACACACCCAAGGTCAATTACAGAAGAGTTATTTTCCATAAAAGAGTTACTGCCAGGTAATGGTTGGCACTTTTTTTATACAGAGTGACAGAGCAGAGATAAGCCCGAGCTGCCAAAAGGGAGACTGATATATATGCCGGAATCCGTTATATACAGTACAAAATGCCACCATCAAGGGTGTATAAAAATATAAACACAGGAAAAATCCATTGCAATTAAAAGAAGGGATTGGTAAAATAAATGGACAGGTAAAAAAGCTTTGGTCTGTTCAGGCCATGAAAGGGAGGAAACCGGAATGTTAAAGGGAAAAACAGTACTTCTGGGTGTAACCGGAAGTATTGCCGCATATAAGATCGCATATCTTGCCAGTGCGCTGAAAAAGCTGCACGCGCAGGTTCATGTACTAATGACAGAGAATGCTACGAATTTTATCAATCCCATTACATTTGAATCTCTCACCGGAAACAAATGTCTGGTGGATACCTTTGACCGGAACTTTCAGTTTCAGGTAGAGCATGTGTCCATTGCAAAACAGGCAGATGTGGTGATGATCGCCCCTGCAAGCGCCAATGTGATCGGAAAGCTTGCACACGGAATCGCAGACGATATGCTGACCACCACGGTCATGGCATGTAAATGTAAAAAGTATATTTCTCCTGCCATGAACACCAATATGTACGAGAATCCCATTCTCCAGGATAATCTGAAGATTCTCCGCCGTTACGATTATGAAGTGATCGATCCGGCTGTGGGATATCTTGCATGCGGAGATACGGGAGCAGGCAAAATGCCGGAGCCGGAAATCCTTTTACAGTATATCCTGAAAGAAATTGCCTGTGAGAAGGACTTAAAGGGCAAAAAAGTTCTTGTCACTGCAGGTCCCACTCAGGAGGCCATTGATCCGGTCCGCTATATTACCAATCACTCCTCAGGCAAAATGGGATATGCCCTGGCCAGAGCTGCCATGCTGCGGGGAGCTGAGGTTACGCTGGTAAGCGGTCCCTGCGCCATTGCGGCTCCGCCCTTTGTAAAAATGATTCCTGTTGTCACTGCAAGGGACATGTTTGAGGCAGTCACATCAGTAAGTGAGGAACAGGATATTATTATCAAGGCTGCGGCAGTGGCAGATTACCGTCCGCTTCACGTAGCTGACGAAAAGGTAAAAAAACAGGATGGAGAAATGAGCATTGAGCTGGAAAGGACAGACGATATCCTGAAATATCTGGGAGAGCACAGACATCCGGGACAGTTTTTATGCGGTTTTTCCATGGAAACACAGAATATGATCGGTAATTCCAGGGCCAAGCTTGAGAAAAAACATCTGGACATGGTGGCAGCCAACAATTTAAAAGAGGCCGGCGCCGGATTCCAGGGGGATACCAATATCCTGACCCTGATTACACAGAATGAGGACGTATCACTTCAGCTGATGAGCAAGGAGGATGCAGCCAACGCCATTCTGGATAAAATCCTTTCTGTCTGCAAAGAAAGGGAAGTGTAACCCGTTTATCAGGAAGCGGGCAAATACACTTACCGCCCGCAGTTCCGCACCGTATTGTATCCCTGTAGGAGGGAACGATAACAAGGAGGAAAAAATGAAAACAAAAAAGAAATTCACAACATCACAGCTTACTGTACTGGGACTGATGTCAGGGGTTCTTCTGCTTATGGCATACACCCCTCTGGGCTATCTGAATATCGGGCCTCTGGCGATCTCCTTTAATGTGATCCCGGTGGCTGTCAGCGCCGTGGTACTTGGTCCCGCAGGCGGGGCAGTGGCCGGAGCCATTTTCGGACTGACCAGCTTCGGACAGTGTATCGGAATCGGAGGAACCAGCGCTATGGGCGCGGTATTGTTCGGCATCAGCCCTGTGCTTGCTTTTCTTCAGAGGTTTCTGCCAAGGCTTCTTACCGGAATCTGTATCGGATATATTTTCAGAGCAGTACGGAAAAAAGCAAATATTTATGTGTCCTGCGCAGTAACCGGCTTCTTCTCAGCGTTTTTAAACACTGTATTTTTTATGACAGCGCTTGTGGGACTGTTCGGAAATACAGAATATATCAGAGAGCTGATCGGAGGGCAGAACGTACTTTTGTTCTGCTGTGCTTTTGTGGGTATTAATGCAGTCTGCGAAATGGCGGCATCTACAATGATCACCGGAGCAGTGGGAACAGCGCTTTCCAGAGCAAGGCTGATCCCGGCATCTCAGATTGCGGTGAAACAGAGTATCTGATAAAGGAATGAACAAGAATGATCTTAGCGATTGATATTGGAAATACAAATATTGTAGTGGGATGTATAGACAGAGAAAAGATATATTTTGTGGAACGTCTTTCTACTGTTCGTACAAAAACAGAACTGGAATATGCCATTGATCTGAAAACAGTTCTTGATATTTATCACATTAAGGGGCAGGAAATTGAGGGATGTATTATTTCCTCTGTTGTTCCCCAGATCACAAATGTAGCCAGACTTGCTGCAGAAAAGATCCTGAAAAAGGATGTGATGGTGGTTGGTCCCGGGCTGAAGACAGGCCTTAACATTATGCTTGATAATCCCAGTGAAATGGGAGCTGACCGGGTGGCTGACGCAGTGGCAGCTATGACCTTTTATCCGGTGCCGCTGGTGATCGTGGATATGGGAACAGCCACAACTGTTTCCGTGGTAGACGAAAAGAAACGGTTTATGGGAGGCATGATCCTTCCGGGAGTAAGGGTTTCGCTGGACGCTCTTACGGCAAGGGCATCCCAGTTAAGCGGCATCAGTATAGAAGAGCCTAAACGACTGATCGGAAGAAACACAGTGGACTGTATGAAAAGCGGAATCCTTTATGGAAACGCGGCGGCAGTGGACGGCATTGTGGACAGGATCGAAGAGTATCTGGGACAGGATGTAACCGTGATCGCTACCGGGGGAATGTCAAAAAAGATCATTCCTCACTGCAAAAGAGAAATGATCTGGGATGCGAATCTTCTTCTGAAGGGACTTCTTGTGATCTACGAAAAAAACAGATCATAAAAATCCCTGAACCATATCCGGAGGCACAGGCGCTGTGAAACATAGCCGTTTGCCGGTTATGGGATGGGAAAATTCTATCTGTACGGAGTGAAGAGGCTGGCGGCTGAACCGGCTGTAGTCCGGACAGTACAGATAGTCTGCCGGAAGCGGGTAGCCCAGATATCCCATGTGCACGCGGATCTGATGGGTACGCCCGGTTTCCAGATGAAGCTCCAGAAGAGAGTGACCGTTTCTGGTATCCAGCCTTTCATAAAAGGTAACTGCAGATTCGCCGTTGTCGAAATCTACACATCGTTGAATTACAGAATCTCCAAGCCTTGCAATGGGTGCGGAGATTTTTCCTTTTTCCGGGGGAATTCCCTTTACCACTGCCAGATAGGTGCGGCGGATCTCACGGCGTTTCATCTGAGTGGAGAGGATGGCGGCGCTTAAAGGATTTTTTGCCAGGATCAGAGCGCCGGAGGTATCTCTGTCAAGACGGTTGATGCAGCGGAAGGGGCAGAACAGATTTCTGCTTTCAAAATAAAAAGCAGCGCCGTTTGCCAGTGTATTTTCGTAATTTCCCATGGAAGGATGCACCGGCATTCCCGCAGGCTTGTCCACAGCAAGAATATCTTCATCTTCATATAAAACAGAAAGCTCCATGGGAACCGGAATTATATGCTCTGTGGATCCTGTTTCCGGAACCAGGATGTTCAGAATATCATGATTTTTTAATAAGGTACGTCCTCCTGCTTTTTCGCCATTGAGAGAAATGGCGTTTTTTTCTGCCTTCATGGAAGAAAGGATATGTCTGGAAAAACCTTTTGAACGCAGAAAATCCAGAATCTGCATGCTGGCATCTGCTTCTGTTATATGGTAGGTCACTGATCGATTCATAGAGAGGTTCCTGCTTCCTTTTCTGTATATTGGGCACCGGAGTCAGAAGTAATCTGCTTTTTATTCTGTTTTATAAGCTTCCGGTAGGTTCCGGCAGACATACCGCAGTATTTGCGGAAGCTCTGGGACAGATAGCTCTGAGAGGAAAAGCCGGCCTGGTGAGCAATATCTGAGATTCCATAATCGGAATTTTCCAGAAGTTCTTTGCACACCTCGATTCGTTTCCGGTTCAGGTAACTGATAGGAGAAATTCCATAGTATTTTGTAAATTCATGGCTCAGATAATATTTGTTCAGATGGCTGAAAACAGCAAGATCATCCAGAGTAATGGATTCGCTGTAACTGGAATCCAGATACCGTTTTACAGCAGCGCAGGCTCGGCTGGGGTGCTGAGAAGAAATGACTTCAAAGGCAGAATCTGTAAGCCGTTTCAGCTGCAGGGTAAGGATTTCCAGAAGATGCATGCAGATGCTTTCATATCCTTCTGCCTTTTTGTCCAGCTCCTGGAAAATCGCGTTAAAATAAAAAAGAAGATCCGCCTGTTTTTTTCTGCAGTTAAAGATCTGGAAATCCCGGTGGTCATTAAAAGAAAAGGAAATTCCGTCCACTCCAACAGTAAAATAACTTAAAGGAGAGATTCCGTTGGAAATTTCCGTATGGCTCAGATGGGGATTGACAATAATAAGATCGTCTTTTTCAATAGGGAAAATCTGATTTTCAATCAGAAAGCTTCCTTTGCCCTCCCGTACATAAAAAAGTTCTGTAAAAGTGTGGGAATGGGGGATGCTGGACCAGTCTCCCTCATAGCGTGAGGCTGAGGCTGAAATAAGTACAGCATTCATGGAAGTTTCTGTTTCTGATGAAAAATGAAGAGACTGGTTGCTCATAAAAACTCCTTTCCGCAGTTTCTGTTATCATATCATAAAAAAATTCTTACAGCAAGATTTCTAAAAAACAAAGCAAAAAGAGAATTGAATTCATGTGCAGGAATTATTATTCTATAATCATAATGAAAAAACTAAGCGTATGTACAGGGAGTTTTTTGCACAAATTATATGGAGGTATGAACATGGCAGAAAAAAGAGGAAGAGTCACGATTCCTACAGATCTGGACGTGATCAGAGAGACACTTGATATTATGAAAGAGTGGGGCGCAGATGCCATCCGTGACTGTGACGGAACAGAGTTTCCTCAGGAACTGAAGGATACCGGATCCAAGATCTATGCAACTTATTACACAACACGTAAGGATAACGACTGGGCAAAAGCGCATCCGGAAGAGATCCAGCAGATGTATATTATGACATCCATCCACACAGCAGTGGAAGAATCTCTGGAAATTCACCTGATGGATCATCTTTACCCGGATATGCTTGCTGTAAATACAAGAGATGATATCCGCAAATGGTGGGAGGTTATGGACCGCACCACAGGACAGCCGGTTCCATGCGAAAAATGGTCTTATCATGAAGAGACCGGAAATGTCAGGATTCAGGCAGTTCCTTTTCATCAGTATACCGTAAGCTTTCTTGCATATATTATGTGGGATCCGGTCCATATGTACAATGCAGTTGTCAATGACTGGAAGGATGTGGAGCCGCAGATGACCTTTGATGTGCGTCAGCCTGCCACAAGAGAGTATTCTCTGAAACGTCTCCGCCGTTTCCTGGAAACCCATGAGTATGTGGACGTAGTGCGTTTTACTACATTTTTCCATCAGTTTACTCTGATCTTTGATGAGATGGCAAGAGAAAAATATGTGGACTGGTACGGATATTCTGCATCAGTAAGTCCTTATATCCTGGAACAGTTTGAAAAGGAAGCAGGCTATCCGTTCCGTCCGGAATACATTATCGACCAGGGATATATGAATAATACATATCGCATCCCTTCTAAGGAATTCCGTGATTTCCAGGCATTCCAGCGCAGAGAGGTTGCCCTTCTTGCAAAAGAGATGGTAGATATTGTTCATGAGTATGGCAAGGAAGCCATGATGTTCATGGGCGATCACTGGATCGGCATGGAGCCGTTTATGGATGAATTTGCCCAGATTGGACTTGACGCAGTAGTTGGAAGCGTTGGAAATGGCGCAACACTTCGTCTTTTCAGCGATATCAAGCATGTAAAATATACAGAGGGACGTTTCCTTCCGTATTTCTTCCCGGATACTTTCCATGAAGGCGGAGATCCGGTAAAAGAAGCAAAAGTAAACTGGGTAACTGCAAGAAGAGCCATTCTGAGAAGCCCGATCCAGAGAATCGGTTATGGCGGATATCTGAAGCTTGCCATTCAGTTCCCGGATTTTGTGGATTATATTAAAGAAGTGTGTCAGGAGTTCCGTACTCTTTACGACAATATCCAGGGTGTCACTCCGTACTGCGTAAAGAAAGTGGCTGTCTTAAACTGCTGGGGTAAAATGCGTGCATGGGGTAATCATATGGTCCATCATGGCCTTTACTACAAACAGAACTATTCCTACTTCGGAATCATTGAGGCTTTAAGCGGCGCTCCTTTTGACGTTTCCTTTATCAGTTTCGAGGACATCAAGGCAGATCCGGCGCTTCTTAAGAATTTTGACGTTGTGATCAATGTCGGTGACGCAGATACTGCCCAGAGCGGCGGAGAATACTGGATCGATGAGACAGTAAGCACTGCAGTCCGCGAGTTTGTTTATAACGGCGGCGGCTTTATCGGCGTAGGAGAGCCGGGTGCTCATCAGTGGCAGGGTAAATTCTTCCAGCTTGACGACATTCTCGGTGTGGAAGAAGAGAGAGGATTTAACTTAAATACAGACAAGTACAATTGGGACGAGCACAGAGATCATTTTATCCTGAAGGACTGTACCGGAGAAGTGGATTTTGGAGAGGGCAAAAAGAACATCTTTGCACTTCCGGATACAGAGATCCTGATCCAGAAGGACAAAGAAGTACAGATGGCAGTAAATACCTTTGGAAAGGGACGCGGCGTTTACATCAGCGGTCTGCCGTACAGCTTTGAGAACAGCCGTGTGCTTTACCGCGCAGTGCTCTGGTCCGCATCTGCAGAGGAAGAGCTGAACTGCTGGTATTCCACCAACTACAACGTAGAGGTTCACGCCTATGTGAAAAATGGCAAATACTGTGTGGTTAATAACACTTATGAGCCTCAGGATACTACTGTTTTCCGCGGAGACGGCAGCAGCTTTGATCTTCACATGGAAGCAAATGAAATCAAATGGTATGAGATCGGATAAGTCTTACTGAAAGACCTCCCTTCCCATGTAATCAATAACCGCCTGTATTTCCGGCGAAATCCACTTGTTTTTGTGGTAAAGGATCTGTTTCCAGATTTCGATATTCAGATCCGGCACGGGAATACGGGCGAGTTTTTTTTCCTGAATAGCTGTTTCCGCCACATAATCCGGCAGAAAAGAGACTTCCAACCCTTTTTGCAGCATCTGTGTGATCAGGCTGGTATCGCTGAGCTCCAGAAAAGGAGTGATCTCCAGAGAAAGACTGGTCAGGTGCTGATCCAGAAGCTTCTGATAGCTGGTATTCCTTTCTGTAAGGATAAAGGATTCATGGATCAGCTGTTTTACAGGAACAGATTCCCGGGATGCCAGAGGATGAGCTGAAGAACAGAAAAAATGGCAGGAAACAGGAGCCTCATAGGCGATCACATAGTTTCTGTCATAGATATGGTGATCCAGAGTGTACACAAGATCAATTTCATTCTGGCTTAAAAGCCGGAACATTTCTTCTGTGCTGGTGCTGATGACCTCCAGGGAGATATCAGGGAAATGCCGGTGGAACTGTTCAAAATTATTCTGGAACAGCCAGTGACATAAAGAAGGAGCAGTGGCAATTCGGATGTGGCCGGAAAGAGTCAGCGGATTGTCCGCTGTTTTTTTTATGGCCTCTGCCGTGCGGAAAAGCTCATGGGTAAGATTCAGAATCTCTTTTCCTTTTTCTGTAAGCCGGACTCTGTGGTTGATCCGTTCAAACAGAGGGATGCCAAGCTCCTTTTCCAGCTGACGGATCTGAGTGGATACTGAGGACTGGGTGTATCCCAGACTTTCTGCAGCCTTTGTAAAGCTGCCAAGCTCTGCCACCTGAATAAAACTTTCAAGATTTCTGATTTCCATAAAAACCTCCTGTGTTATTATCAAAAATTTCAATACTTTTTATTAAAACTATCAATTTCTCAAATTATGTAATTTATTATATACTGAATCATATGACTATTCAACAAAAATGGAGGGGTTATGGGAGACTGGATTGTTAAAATAATTGAGAGTGTTTATAATTTTTTATGGGGAGATCTGATCGTACTGCCCCTGCCCGGAGGAGGAGAGCTTCCGCTTTCTCTTCTTGTGATCATTCTGATACCGGCCGGGCTTTATTTTACGGTACGCACAAGGTTTCTTCCTGTTCGTCTGTTTCCGGATATGGTAAAAGCGGTTACAGGCAAAAAAACAAAAGAAAAGGGTTCTCTGTCAGTCATGCAGTCCCTGATCGTTTCTACTGCCACACGAGTGGGAATGGGAAACCTGGTGGGAGTGGTGGCAGCCATTTCTGCAGGCGGAGCCGGAGCTGTGTTCTGGATGTGGGTAACAGCCCTCATCGGATCTTCGACCGCATTTATCGAAGGAACACTGGCGCAGCTTTATAAAGAAAAGGATCCTCTGTACGGAGGATACCGGGGAGGCCCGGCCTATTACATACATAAATATCTTCAGGAAAAAAGAGGCGGCAAGGTCAGAAGATACTGTGGCCTTTCTGTACTGTTTGCCATTTCCGGACTGATCTGCTGGTGCGGAATCAGTCAGGTGATCAGTAATTCTGTATCTTCTGCATTTGAGAATGCCTTTCATATTCCGCCTTTATACAGCACTATTGCCCTGGTGGTTCTGGCAGCGGTGATCGTTCTTCGCAAAAATGCCACCGTAAAGGTTCTGGATGTTATGGTTCCCATCATGGCAGGCTGTTATCTTCTGATCACTGTTCTTCTGATCGTGATCAATTTCCGCATGATCCCGTCTGTGATCGGAAGGATCTTCCAGGAGGCTTTTGGTTTCCGTCAGGTTGTGGCAGGCGGATTTGGCGCTGTTCTTATGAATGGTATCAAGAGAGGATTGTTTTCCAATGAGGCAGGCTCCGGTTCCGCCCCCTGCGCGGCTGCAACAGCAGAGACGGATCATCCGGCAAAGGTAGGTCTGGGACAGGCTCTCGGAGTGTTTATTGACACCATTCTGATCTGCAGCTGTACGGCTATGATCATGCTTCTTACACCGGAAACTCTCACGCAGGGGCTTACCGGAATGGATCTTCTCCAGGAGGCAATGCGCTACCATCTTGGTACGTTCGGAGTAGTATTTATTGCCATTACTTTATGGCTGTTCAGTTTTTCCACTTTTGTGGGAATCCTGTTCTATGCAAGATCAAACGTTGCGTATCTTTTTGGCGACAACTGGTTTTCTCAGACCGCCTACAAGATCGTTGCCCTGGTAATGCTGTTTGTGGGAGGACTGGCTGCCTATACCGTGGTATGGGACCTTGGAGATGTGGGAGTCGGTCTTATGACATTATTTAATATCTTTATTCTGTTCCCAATGTCCAAAAAAGCCATTGATGCTCTGAAAGACTATGAAAAAAAGAAAAAAGCCTGAATCAGGGGCTTTAACAGAAAAACAGCAGTACATAAAACACAGGCAGATCATTTTTACAGTGGTCTGTCTGTTTTCTTTAAAAAAAATAGTGTATAATGATAAAAAAATCAGAGGAGGAAAACTTGTGAGGATCATAACTCTTATGGAAAATACACAGGGAGAAGAAGGCTGCGCTTTTGAACATGGGCTTTCTCTTTATATAGAAACTGAGAAACATAAAATCCTGGCAGATACAGGGGCTACGGGAGCCTTTGCAGAGAATGCAGAAAAGCTGGGAGTGGATCTCAGCTCTGTTGATATGGTGGTTTTAAGTCACGGTCATTATGATCATTCAGGCGGGATTCTTACATTTACAGAAAAGAATCGTCATGCAAGAATCTATATGCAGCAAAAAGCCACAGGGGATTTTTATCACGGAGAAAGATATATTGGCATTGACAGACGGATCCCCGATTTGCCTCAGGTGGAAATGATCCGGGGAGACAGGGTTCTGGACGGGGAAGTTTCGCTTTTTTCCAACATTACAGGGAGACGGTGTTTTCCCCAAAGCAATCTGGTTCTTACCCGGAAAATCAATGGAAAAGAGCAGCAGGATACCTTTGATCATGAACAGTGCCTGGTCATAAAAGAGGGAAAGGAACAGGTTCTGGTTTCCGGCTGCGCTCATAACGGCATTTTAAATATACTGGACAGATACCGGGAAATTTATGGCGGAATGCCTGCGAGGGTGATCAGCGGCTTTCACATGATGAAAAAAACACCATATACAGAGGAAGAAAAAAGCCTGATCCTGGAAACGGCAAAAGAGCTGGCAGAGTATGAGACGGTTTTTTATACAGGACATTGTACCGGAGACGAGGCCTTTGCCCTGATGAAGCCGGTTATGGGTGAAAAGCTGGTGAGACTTAGAAGCGGCGTACAGGTAATGTAAGCTCTGTACACTTATTGTTTACAGCTTGCTATCCCGTAAGACGTTTTGGCATATGTACCAAAAAACCGGGACAGACAGGGTAAAATCAGAGATTACAGACAGGTAGTATCTGTTATACTATAATAAAAACTGGAGATTCTGTCCTGAAGGGAATAGAATGCCGGGAAGAAATCATAGGCTTTAAATACAGAAGATGCAGAGGAACAGGGATTATGAACAAAAAAATCAGACTGAGCAGGAAAACACTGAAGATCATTCTTGCCATATGCCTGACTGCGGCAGTTGCCATTACAGCAGGATTTTTTATTTACATATATGTGGTTGACAAAAATACTCTGGGCCGGGAAATCCGGATCTATCAGCAGGAAGTATCCGGACTTACTGTAGATGAGGCTCAGAAAAAAATCATGGATGCTTTTAACAGCAGGGAACTGACCTTTTATGAGGACGGAAAAGAGGTTTACCGCACGTCCATGAAGGAACTGGGATATTCTCTGGATGAAAATGTTCTGAATGCCCAGTTGACAGCTATTAAACAGGAAAGAGATGCAGAAAGACAGATCATAGCGCAGCCGGTGAATTTCCGTATCGGGTATCAGATACAGAAGGATCAGGAAAAGGAAAAAGCAGCGCTTTCTGCTTCTCGCTTTAACAATAAAGAGAGAACAGCTTCTGTCAGCGCATCAATTTCCTATGAAGAGCAGAAACAGCAATTTGTTATGGTAAAGGACGTGCAGGGAGATCAGATTGACGAAGGCCGGCTGATAAGCCATGTAGATCAGATTCTTGATACCACTTTTCCGGAAGATCTTCTGGGCAGTGAGATTAAAATAGAAATGGGCCCCTCTGTTTATGTTCAGCCGGAAACCGTAGTGTCAGAGGAACTGCAGAAAAAGCTGGATTCGCTGAACGGTCAGCTGAAAAAATACAGAAGCACCACAGTTACTTATACCTTTGGCCCGGCAACGGAGGTTCTGGATTCTGCTGCGATCAGTTCTTGGATCAAAATCGAAGGAGAAAAGATCAGCATTGATGAGGCTGCGGCAAAAGCCTGGGTACAGCAGCTGGCTGCAGATTATGATACGATTTATGTGCCCCGTACCTTCCGCACCTCCTACGGAAACGACATTACCGTATCCGGAAATGAGTATGGCTTCCGCATTGATCAGGAGGCAGAGCTGAAACAGCTTCTGGAAGATCTGAAAACAGGAACAGCCATTTCCAGAGAGCCTGTTTACAGTATCCGGGGACTTCAGAGAAACGGAAAAGACGATCTTGCAGGCAGCTACATAGAAGTCAGCCTGGACAATCAGCATCTGTGGCTTTATAAGGACGGAGCACTGGTAACAGAAACCGATATTGTCAGCGGCGCTCCCACACCGGACAGGGAAACCTACCGCGGAGCGTGGCCCATCCCCTATAAGGCAAGTCCTTTTAATCTGACCAGTGACGTTTACGGATATGATGTAAAGGTAAATTACTGGATGCCTTTTGTTTACGGGCAGGGGCTTCATGACGCTTCCTGGCAGTCTTCTTTTGGCGGCAACAGATATAAAACCGGCGCAGGCAGCCACGGGTGTGTAAACCTTCCCACAGATCAGGCAGCACTGATCTACAATACAATTGAAAGCGGATATCCGATTATTTTGTATTGATTAAAAAAAGAGCAAAGGGGTTTTGATCACCCCTTTGCTGTAGTAATAAATTCTTTCATTTTTATGTATTCTTCATATCCGAAGGATATTTTCCCTTTTGTCAGATTAAAATATCCGTTTTTCTGCATGGACCGGATGGTGCGGTCCAGTGTTTTGATATTCATGCCAAGCTCTTCACTGAGGCGTTCCCGTATTTTCTGCAGAATAAAGGCTCCGTTTTCCGGAAAGACAGTATCAGTCTGTTCAGAAAGAGAACCTTCATATGCTCTTACCAGATAATCTGCCAGCAGAAATGTGGGAGGGTAATAAAGCTTGAGGCCGTTGTTGTAGGAGGAACGATACAATTTAAAGGCAGTTCTTCTGGCCATCAGCCGGAGAATATGCTGATCGTTTCGGATCCATGTTTCTGCATCCTTTCGGGAAATATAGATTACTGTACACTCTGTAACAGCTTCTATGGTAACAGAGGTACGGGGCATTTCCGCCAGAATGGTTACCTCCCCGATAAAATCAATGGCCCGGTTTGTTTCGATCATATAGATTTTTCCATTTTCAAATTCATTAATGACCCGGTTTTCACCTTTTGCAACAATGCCGAAAAACTGAAGCTCACAGTCCTTCTGGTGGATCAGCTTTCCCGGAGGATAAACCTTGACAAAGGCCTTTTTTCGTATTTCCTCAGGCATGGTTTCTGTGTATTCTATAAGACCGGGGATTTCTTTTTCCAGATCTTCCACTGTCATAAACATTCTCCTTTTGCGTATATTCCATAAAGAAGTAATAGAAGTGTAAAAAAATATATTTCTATAAATACCAGTAAAAGTGCATGGCGCATAAAGATTTTCACGCATAATGAAAAATCATTTTATTATCTTCTCTGTAAATAAGAGTTCGTCGCTCTCTGTGTGTTAGAAAAATTATAGCACAAAGATGTGAGCGTTTCTACCGTTTTCCTCTTCCCATTTTCTAAAAAACTGTTCATAAATCACAAAAACACCTCAAATGTCCTTTTTTCTGTCAGCCCTTTTCGATAAGATAAAAATAACAAAAAACGGAACGGGAGGTAAGAGAAATCGTGAAAAAACAAAAAGAAAATTTTGCTTATGAGTCACTGGGACAAAGAATCAGAACAGAATGGAAAATCTACCTTCTGGCATTTCTTTTTGTTCTGATCGCAGATAATATCGGTCAGATCAAAATTCCAGTGGGAACAGGGATGTTTATTTTATTCCCAATCTTTTATGCCATTATTCTGGGCGTGGTAAGCGGTCCTCAGGTACTGAAGATCGTAGAAAACAAACATGTAAAAGCAGCTTCCAAGCTGGTGGTGGTTGGAATTGCGCCTTTTATTGTAAAGCTTGGAATTACAGCAGGAGCCAATATCGAAACAATTTTAAGCGCCGGTCCTGCAGTTCTGCTCCATGGCTTCGGAAACCTTTTTGGGATTTTCCTTGCGCTGCCGGTTGCTATTCTTCTGGGAATGAAAAGAGAGGCGGTGGGAGCCTGCTTTTCCATTAACCGTGAGTATCATATGGCGCTGATCAATAATATTTACGGCGCAGATTCTGCTGAGGCAAGAGGAAGTCTTTCTATTTATATTGTCGGCGGAATGGTGGGAACCATTTATTTTGGAATCCTGGCATCTGCAGTGGCAATGACCGGACTTTTTCATCCTGAGGCAATGGGACTGGCATCAGGTGTGGGTGCGGGAATCATGATGGCAAGCTCCAGCGCGTCTCTCTGCGCCATGTATCCTGATTTTGCAGAATCCATTAAAACGCTTGCCAGTGTGGGAGAAACCATGGCAGGAATAACAGGAATTTACATTAACATGTTTATTGCGATTCCCCTTTGCGACAAACTGTATCAGATACTGGAACCAAAGCTTGGTCACTTTGGACGCAAAAAGAAGGCTGGAAAGGAGTAAGAGGATATGAGATACATAGAATGGCTGTTTCTTCTGGTGATCGGTGCCTGCGGTACCGGACTTGCAAACTTTATCGGATACGACGTGGGATTTATGGAGTCCCTTCCCGGGCTGGCGGTGCTGGTAATTATTTCCATGCTTGCAGTTGTCTGTACAAAGGTGATCCCTCTGAAGCTTCCCATTGTTGCCTACTGTGCCATCATTGGTCTTCTGGCTGCCTGTCCTTTATCTCCGGTAAGGACTTTTGTGATCGATGCTGCGGCAAAGATCAATTTTACAGCGCCGTTTACCATGGTGGGAGCCTATGCCGGACTTGCTATCGGGGATCAGCTGAAAACCTTTGTGAAACAGGGGCCGAAGATCCTTCTGGTAGGTCTTCTGGTAATGACAGGAACCTTCCTTGGCTCCTGTATCTGGGATTCCCTGATTCTGAAGCTTACAGGCGCAATTTAAAAGGAGCAGATGTTTATGATAAAATGTGATCTTCTGATAAAAAATACAGTTGTAATGACTGATTATGAAACAGTAAAAACAGGAATGGATATCGGGATAAAAGGGGAGAGGATCCTTTTTGTATCAGAAAAAGGAACAGAGGAGGTTCAGGCGCAGAAGGTGATCCGGGGAGAAGGAAAGCTTTTTATGCCCGGATTTACAGACAGTCACATGCACACAGGCCAGCAGCTTTTAAAAGGGCTGGTTCTGGATGCAAAGCCGATTATCTGGACAAGAGTCATGCTTCCTTTTGAAAGTACCCTGACACCGGAAAAAATGAGACTTTCCGCAAAAACAGCAGCTCTGGAGATGATCCGGTGCGGCACCACCTCCTTTGTGGATGCAGGCAGCTATTATATGTACGCGGCGGCAGAGGTTTATGAAAAAAGCGGACTGAGAGGCTGTCTTTCCGTTTCCACAATGGATGAAGCCGGTCTTCCGGAAAGCATTTCCATGAATGCCCGGCAGGCGGTAAAGGAGACAGACCGGCTTTATGATACCTGGAACGGAAAAGGAAACCTGAAGGTTTATTATGCGCTCCGGGCTTTAAACTCCTGCTCGGATGAGCTGGTGGAGCTGGCTGCTTCTCATGCCGGGGAAAGAAACGCAATGCTTCAGGCTCATATGAACGAATATCAGGGAGAGGTAGACGGGATCATAAAAAGAGAAGGAATCCGTCCCTATGAATACCTTGAAAAAAAGGGTGTGCTCTCAGAAAGATTTCTGGGCGCTCACAGTCTGATTCTTTCGGAAGAAGAAAAGGAGCTTATCAGAGAAAAAAAGGTAAAAATCTGTCACTGTCCGTTCAGTAACTGCGGAAAAGCAGTTCCGGATACGCCTGATCTGGTAAACCGGGGAATCATACCGGGATTTGGAAGTGACGGAGCAGCCCACGGAGGTTTAAGCCTGTGGAATGAAATGAGGATCTTCCGTTCTCTTATGAATATTTACCATGGTGTTCCCAAACATAACCCAAAAGTTATGCCTGCAGAGCTGCTTTTCCGAATGATGTTCGAGGGCGGGGCAGCCGCTGTAGATGAGATGGGACAGTGCGGAAGAATCGAGGAAGGCTGTAAGGCTGACATGATCGGCATCTGTCTGGAGACAGCGCGGCTGATCCCCAGTGGAAATCTTATTCACACTATGTTTGAGTGCGGAGAGGCAGGGGATGTCAGTGAGATGATCGTAGGAGGAAAAATTCTTATGGAAAACAGAGAGATAAAAACTCTGGATGAGGAAAAAATCCTGTTTGAGGCAAATCAGTATATGAAAAAGGCAGGTGTTCTGTAATGGGTATCTGGCTGATGACAGCGGCTGCCAATCTTGTGGTAGGCGCGTTGGTAGGCCTCTGCGGCGTGGCCGGCTTTCTGCTTCCCATGTTTTATACTGCAGGTTTGGGAATGAGCGTTACAGAGGGGCTGGCGCTGAGCTTTGCAGCTTTTATTATATCCGGCGCATTGGGCTCCTGGAATTATAAAAAGGCAGGAAACCTTGATGTAAAATTCGGGCTGAAGCTCAGTATCGGAAGTCTGATCGGAGCCATACTGGGAGTAAAGCTGAATCTGATCATTCCCGAGGAACAGGTAAAAGTGATTCTTTATCTGGTGGTGCTTCTTTCCGGAATCTCCATTCTTGTAAGAAAGGATGGAAAGCCTGAGGATAAAAAGAAAAAAGGCTTTTCCATTGAAAGAAATCTGCCTGTAACCTTACTTCTCGGGGCAGTGACCGGAGCCATCTGCTCTATGTCGGGGGCAGGAGGCCCGGTGCTTGTGATGCCGCTTCTGGTGGTTATGGGAATTTCGGTACGGACCGCAGTGGGAGTGGCGCTTTTTAACTCTGTCTTTATCGGTATTCCGGCAGTGACAGGATATCTTGCCCAGTGTGATATCAAAAAGCTTCTTCCGGTTCTGCTGATCGCTCTTCTTACTCATGGAGTCGGTGTATATTTTGGGAGCAAAAACGCATCCAGAATCAATCAGAAGCTTCTGAAAACAGGAATTGCAGTTTTTTCAGTGGGAATTGCAGTCTGTAAGCTGACAGGGATTTTTTAAATGACGGAAAGGCGCAGAGGGCTGTGAAAATAAACACGCCGGAGGAAGCCATTGAGCAGATCAGGGAAAAAACTATACGCTCCGCTTTATCGGCAATGCGCCTGAGCATCAAAGAGCAGCAGTCCGAATGGTTCTTCTGGTGGGAATCGGCTATGATAAAGAAACAAAAAAGCACCGCTGCAAGATAGAAGAAATAAAATTACAATAAAAGAAAACAACAACGGTTATGGAGGATATATTCCCGGGCGAAGGGGGTATATCCTTTTTGCTTGTGGGCTGCGATTCCCTTTATGTACTGTCATTATCAGCAGTAATATATTCCCGGAAAGCTGTCAGAAAAATTGACTTTTTACACGCAAAATTATATAATGAAAAGCGTTGATAAGGAGGAAATTTATGGTTCATAAAACCGGTCTGGAAGATTATTATATCACAAAAAATAATAAAAAACTTCGCTTTGGTTATACTACGGGTTCCTGTGCGGCAGCAGCTGCAAAAGGCGCTGCAGAAATCCTTCTTGGAGGAAAAATGATCCGTGAGATCAGTCTCATGACGCCAAAGGGAATTCTTCTGAATCTGGAACTTCTTGACATTCAGAAAGAAGAAAACGCAGTGACCTGTGCTGTTCAAAAGGATGCCGGAGACGATCCGGATACTACAAACGGGATTCTGGTGTATGCTACGGTGGAAAAGCTGGACGGCGAAGCCATTGAGCCCCGGATTGTCATTGACGGAGGCGCCGGTGTAGGAAGGGTGACAAAGCCGGGACTGAAACAGGCAGTAGGCGAGGCTGCTATCAATCCGGTTCCAAAAGCCATGATCCTCAGATCTGCGGAGGAGGCCGCAGACAGATTTGATTATGAAGGCAGACTGAAAATTACCATTTCTGTGCCTGAAGGAGAAAAAATTGCCGGAAAAACCTTTAATCCCAGACTTGGGATTGTGGGAGGTATTTCTATTCTGGGAACCACAGGAATTGTGGAGCCCATGAGTGAGAAGGCGCTGATCGACAGCATCCGAATAGAAATGAGCCAGCATGCGGCAATGGGAGAAGAATATATTCTGGCAACTCCGGGAAACTACGGCGCGGAATTTTTAAGGGAGCATATGACGCTTCCTTTTGAAAAAAATATCAAATGCAGCAATTATGTGGGAGAAACCATTGATATGGCTGTGGATATGGGAGTGAAGGGAATCCTTTTTGTATCTCATATCGGCAAGTTTGTAAAAGTTGCAGCAGGGATCATGAACACTCATTCTCACAGTGCGGACGGGAGAATGGAGGTTCTTGCAGCAGGGGCCATCCGTGCGGGGGCTGGCCTTGGCTGTGCAAAGGAGATCCTGAACTGCAATACCACAGACGAGGCGCTTGCTGTTCTGGACAGGCACAGGATCCTGAAAGAAACCATGAAGGAAATCACAGACCGGATCCAGTTTTATCTGGATCACCGTTCCTATGACCAGATCCTTCTGGGCGCTGTGATTTTTTCCAGTGAATACGGATATCTGGGACAGACAGAACATGCGGCAGAATTAATCAAAAAAATATCCAAAGGAGAAAACAGATGATACATTTTGTTGGAGCAGGCCCGGGAGCGCCGGACCTTATTACAGTGAGAGGAAAACAGTATCTGGAGGAGGCTGACGTGATCATTTACGCAGGTTCTCTGGTAAATCCCCAGCTTCTGGAATACAGTAAGGATGTGTGCACCATCTACAACAGCGCAAAGATGACGCTGGAAGAAGTGATTTCTGTTATGGAAAAGGCGGAAAAAGAAGGTAAGACAACGGTTCGTCTCCACACAGGCGATCCCTGCATTTACGGAGCGATCCGGGAGCAGATGGATATTCTGGATGAAAAAGGAATTGCCTATGATTCCTGCCCGGGCGTCAGCTCTTTCTGCGGCGCGGCAAGCGCATTGAATCTGGAATACACACTTCCCGAGATTTCTCAGAGCGTGATCATTACAAGGATGGAAGGAAGAACTCCGGTTCCGTCCAAAGAAAGCATTCAGTCCTTTGCGGCTCATCAGGCGTCCATGGTGATCTTTTTAAGCACGGGAATGCTGGAAGAGCTGTCAAGAAGACTGATCGAGGGCGGTTATCGGGAAGATACTCCGGCTGCCATTGTCTATAAGGCAACCTGGCCGGACGAAAAGAAATTTATCTGTACCGTGGGAACTCTGGCAAAAACAGCAGCAGATAACAATATTACAAAAACAGCTCTGATGATCATTGGAGACGCGGTAAACGCAGCGGATTATGACCGCTCCAAATTATACGATCCTTCATTTACCACAGAATTCAGAAAAGCCACAAAATAAAACGGAGAAAAACATGAAGCTTTCCATAATCTGCTTCAGTCTTACCGGACTGGAAACAGCCAGCCGGCTGAAAACAGAATTTGAGAAACAGGGACACAGGGTTTTGCTTGCGTCAAAAAGTAAATATTTAAAGGATTCCATTCAGGAATCCGTATTAAAATGGACGGAAAGCCGTTTTTCTGCCGATGACGGGATCCTGTTTGTGGGAGCCTGCGGCATTGCGGTGAGAAGCATTGCGCCGTATGTGGCGTCAAAAAAATCAGATCCGGCAGTGCTTGTGATCGACGAGTGCGGAAAATTTGTGATTTCTCTTTTATCCGGACACCTTGGGGGAGCAAATGAGCTTGCTCTTACAGCGTCAGAGATTCTCAACGCCCAGGCGGTGGTAACAACTGCAACCGACCTTCATGAACGTTTTGCAGTGGATATTTTTGCAAAAAAGAACGGCTGCGATATTATGAACATGACAGCTGCAAAGGAGGTATCTGCTGCGGTTCTGGCAGGAGAAACGGTTGGCTTTTACAGTGAATTTCCCTGGACGGGAACGCTGCCTCAGGAGCTGATCCTCTGCGACAGAAAAGGCGTTCCTGTAAGCCTGGATGAAAAGAACAGAACAGGCAAATCACCGGGAGAGGTTGCGGAAAAACAGGAAACGGCCAATTACGGCAGGGAAGCTCTGACAGAGGAAAGCGCCGGGGAACAGCCGGTAAGGCTTGGGATCGCAGTTACTGTCCATAAATCCTGTACTCCGTTTTTATCCACAGTCCAGGTGATCCCAAAGACTGTCACCCTGGGCATGGGATGCCGTAAAAACAAGGAGCCGGAAGGAATTGAAAAAGCGGCGGACAGCTGTCTGGAACAGGAAGATATTTTTCCCCAGGCAGTGGAGCAGCTTGCAAGCATTTCCATAAAAAAACACGAGCCGGGACTTCTGGCTCTGGCAGAAAAGAAAAAGCTCCCTTTTCTTACCTTTGGGGGAGAAGAGCTTATGAAGGTACAGGGAGATTTTACTCCCTCAGCCTTTGTAAAATCTGTAACAGGCGCAGACAATGTCTGTGAAAGAAGCGCTGTGCTGGGCGCGGCAAAGGGGAAACTGATAAAAAGAAAATCCGGAGGGGACGGTGTTACCACTGCTTTGGCGCTCCGGGAATGGGAGGTACATTTTGAATAAAATTTATGTAGTTGGAATCGGGCCGGGAGGCTGCGACCAGATGACAGGAATTGCCATGGAAGCGTTAAAGGCTAGCGATGCCATTATCGGATATACCGTTTATGTGGATCTTGTAAAGGATACTTTTCCGGATAAAGAGTTTCTTACCACTCCCATGAAAAAAGAAGTGGACCGCTGTGTTCTTGCCTTTGAGGAGGCTGTGAAGGGCAAAGTGGTTTCCATGATCTGCAGCGGAGACGCAGGGGTTTACGGAATGGCAGGCCTTATGTACGAGGTTGGAGTAAAATATCCTCAGGTAGAGCTTGAAATTATTCCTGGAGTAACGGCTGCCCTTGGCGGAGCCGCAGTCCTTGGCGCGCCGCTGATCCATGATTTCTGTCTGATCAGCTTAAGCGATCTTCTGACGCCATGGGAAAAAATCGAGGCTCGTCTTCTGGGAGCCTCCCAGGCAGATTTTGTGATCTGTCTCTATAATCCTTCCAGCAGAAAACGTCACGATTATCTTCAGAAGGCCTGCGATCTGATGATGCAGTACAAATCACCGGAAACCGTGTGCGGTACTGTTTCCATGATTGGAAGAGAGGGCGAGGAATACCATCTTATGACACTGAAAGAGCTTCGTGATACAAAGGTAGATATGTTTACCACCGTGTTTGTGGGAAATTCCCAGACAAAAGTGATCAATGGAAAAATGGTGACTCCAAGAGGATATCGGAATGTATAAAGTCATTGTGTTTGCCGGTACGACAGAGGGCTATGGACTCTGCCGCTTCCTTGGGGAAAACCAGATCCCGGTTCTTGGCTGTGTTGCCACAGAATACGGAGCAAAATCTCTTCAGGAGGGAGAGTTTCTTCATGTGCGTGCCGGACGTCTTACCCGGCCTGAGATGGAGGAGCTTTTAAAAAGGGAAAGGCCTCAGCTTGTACTGGATGCCACTCATCCCTATGCGGCGGAGGTGACGGAGAATATCCGTACAGCCTGCAGCAATACAGAGATTTCCTGCATACGGGTGCTGAGAAACGACAGTGAGCATCAGCAGGCAGTTTACGTAGAAAGCACAGAGGCTGCTGTCCGGTATCTGAAAGAAACAGAGGGGAAAGTTCTTCTTACCACAGGAAGTAAGGAACTGAAAGCATTTACAGAAATTCCGGACTACCAGAAACGGATTTTTGCAAGAGTGCTGTCCCTTCCTTCAGTTATAGAAGCCTGCAGGGAGCTGGGCTTTGAGGGGAAAAATCTCATTGCCATGCAGGGTCCCTTTTCTGAGGAAATGAACCGTGCAATGCTGAGACAGTATGACTGTCGTTATCTTGTCACAAAGGATTCTGGCAAAGCAGGAGGATTTCCGGAAAAAATCCAGGCAGCCATTTCCTGCGGAGCAGTTCCTGTGATCATAGGAAGACCCTCCGGCGATACAGGAATTTCTCCCGGAGCGTGCAGACGTATGCTGGCAGAAAAATTTGGTTTTACATACAAGCCCCACGTTACCCTTCTGGGAATTGGTATGGGAAGCCGGGAAACCCTTACCATTCAGGGAAAAGAGGCTGTGGAAAAAGCAGATCTTATTATCGGGGCAAGAAGAATGGCAGATGCCGTGCGCCTTTCTCATCAGGATGTTTTTTATGAGTACAGAAGCAGTGAGATTGCACAGTACATTGCAGAACATCCGGAATATGAGAGGATTGTTATTGCTCTTTCCGGCGACGTGGGATTTTACAGTGGAGCAAAAAAGCTTCTTGACCTTCTGGGAACAGACACAGAGGCGATTTGCGGGATTTCCTCAGTTGTGTATTTTATGGCAAAAATCAGTCTTTCCTGGGAGGATGCAAAGATTGTCAGCGCCCACGGAAAGACCTGCAATCTTGTGTCCCTGATCCGGAATCACAAAAAGGTGTTTGCCATTTTGGGAACCGCTGACGGAACAGCCAGGCTTGCCCGTAAGCTGACTTCCTACGGAATGGGAGATGTACTTCTCTATGTGGGGGAAAATCTTTCCTATAAAAACGAAAAGATTTTTGTAAAAAAAGCCTGTGAGCTGACAGAGTATCAGGGAGATGCTCTGAGCGTAGTGTGCGCATATAATGACCAGGCGGAACCTTTGCTTTCCACCCACGGGCTTGCGGATGAGACTTTTATCAGAGGAAAGGCTCCCATGACAAAAGCGGAGATCCGCATGGTCTCTCTTGGAAAACTGAAGCTGAAAAAAGATTCTGTCTGCTATGACGTAGGGGCAGGAACAGGCTCGGTTTCCGTGGAAATGGCGCTGAGAGCTTATGAGGGAAGGGTTTATGCTGTGGAGAAAAAAGAGGATGCTCTTGGGCTTCTTCAGGAAAACAGACAAAAGTTTGCTCTTGATCATATGGAGATCGTTGCAGGAACCGCGCCGGAGGCGCTGGAAGAGCTTCCTGCTCCTACTCATGCGTTTATCGGCGGTTCTTCGGGAAACCTGAAGGAAATTGTAAGGCTTCTTCTGAAAAAAAATCCGCAGGTTCGCATGGTGATCAACTGTATTACGTTGGAAACTGTAGGCGAAGCAATGGAATGCATCCGCGAACTGGAAGGGAAGGATGCTTCTGTTTCTTGGGAAACAGAGGTTGTCCAGCTGGCAGTTTCCCGGTCAAAATCAGTGGGACGCTATCACATGATGATGGGAGAAAATCCGATTTATGTGATTACCATTCATGCTCATAAATAAAAGGAGGCGCGATCCATGAAAATACCGAGAATACTTCTGGCAGCAGGAGCCAGCGGAAGCGGAAAAACGCTGATCACCTGCGGACTTTTACAGGCTTTTGTAAACCGGGGACTGAAAACAGCTTCCTTTAAATGTGGTCCGGATTACATTGATCCCATGTTTCACAGCCGGGTGATCGGAACAAAATCAAGAAATCTGGATACCTTTTTTACATCAGAAAAAATCACCAGAGGGATTTTTCAGAAAAACGCTTCCGGCTGTGACATTTCTGTGATGGAAGGAGTTATGGGATATTATGACGGCGTAGGCGGAACCACCACAAAGGCAAGCGCCTATGACCTGGCAAGATCAACCAGTACTCCTGTGATCCTGATCGTAAACAGCAAAGGCATGAGTGTTTCTCTGGCAGCTTATATCAAAGGTTTTCTGGAATACCGGAAGGACAGCTGCATAAAGGCAGTGATCTTTAATCAGATGTCGCCTATGCTTTATCCCAGAATGAAAGCTCTGGTGGAACAGGAGCTTGGGATTTCTGTTCTGGGCTATGTGCCGAAGGCAGAGGACTGTGTGATCGAAAGCCGGCATCTGGGGCTGGTGCTTCCGAATGAGATTCCGCAGCTGAAGAGCAGACTTCTGAAGCTTGCGGAAGTGCTGGAAAAATCTCTGGACATAGACGGGATCCTGAAGCTTGCAGAAAGCGCGCCGGCGATGGAAGAGGTTTCTCTTACAGCAGAATATACTCTTGAGCAGCCTGTAAGGATCGGGGTGGCAGAGGATGAGGCTTTTTGTTTCTTTTATGAGGACAATTTTAACCTGTTAAAAGGAATGGGAGCGGAGCTTGTGCCGTTTTCGCCCATACATGATAAGAGGCTTCCTGAAAATCTGGACGGGCTTCTTCTGTACGGTGGGTATCCTGAGCTGAACGGAAAAATGCTGGAACAGAATCAGCGTATAAAAGCTGAGATCAGGGATGCCGTAAACGGAGGAATGCCCTGTATGGCAGAGTGCGGAGGCTTTATGTACCTTCATGAGGAAATGGAGGATATGGAAGGACGATTCTGCAAAATGGCAGGTGTGATCCCGGGAAAAGTATTCCGCACACCAGGGCTTTCCCGGTTCGGGTATATTATGCTGAGCCAGCAAAAGACGGTTCTGGGAGAAAAAGACCTTGGCAGGATCCCTGCTCATGAATTTCACTATTTTGATTCAGAAACCTGCGGAAAGGATTTCCGCGCAGAAAAGCCGGAAGGCACCAGAGGATGGGACTGTATTCATGGAACAGACACCCTGATGGCCGGTTTTCCTCATCTTTATTATTACGGAAACCAGAAGGTGCCGGAGGCGTTTCTGAAAAAATGTCTGGAATATAAAAAACAGAGACACAGCCAATAAACAGGCGCCGTGTCAGGAAGAGGAAATTTTGTTTTATCATACCATTGCCCTGACAGCAGGGTTTTTACTTGATCTTCTGATCGGCGATCCAAGATGGCTGTACCATCCGGTGTGCCTGATCGGAAACCTGATTGCCGTACTTGAAAAGGGAATCAGAAAAATATTTCCCAAAACCCAAAAAGGAGAGCTTCTGGGAGGCTTTCTGGAAGTAGTTCTGGTCTGCCTTTTATCCTTTGGGATTCCGGCAGTGATCTTATCTGTTCTGTACCGGAATGTTCCGGCTTTGGGATGCGCTGTGGAAACCTTCTGGTGTTATCAGCTCCTTGCCACAAAATCCTTAAAGGATGAAAGCATGAAGGTACATGACCGGCTTTTAAACGGAACCATAGAGGAAGCCAGATATGCGGTTTCCATGATCGTGGGACGTGATACAAAAGCCCTTACAGAAGAAGGGGTTACAAAGGCTGCTGTGGAAACCGTGGCAGAAAACTGTTCTGACGGCGTGATCGCTCCTATGATCTACATGGCCGCAGGCGGCGCCCCTGTGATGTTTCTTTATAAAGGCATCAACACCATGGATTCCATGCTTGGCTACAAAAACGATAAATATCTTTATTTTGGAAGATGTGCGGCAAAGCTTGATGATCTTGCCAATTATCTTCCTGCAAGAATTTCCGGATGGCTGATGGTAGCAGCATCCTTTTTCTCCGGAATGAACGGGAAAAATGCTGCAAAAATCTACAAAAGGGACAGAAGGAACCATGCAAGCCCCAATTCTGCTCAGACAGAGGCGGCAATGGCAGGAGCTCTTGAAATCCAGCTGGCAGGAAATGCATATTATTTTGGAAAATTATATGAAAAGCCCACCATCGGAGACAGTCTGCGTCCGGTAGAACCAGAGGATATCAGAAGGGCAAACAGGCTGATGTACGCCACGGCAGTATTAAGCCTTGTGATCTGTGCCGGTCTGCGTCTGGCATTGCAGATTCTGCTGTAGCCATATGGGACTCCGGGAACTGTAAAGAACAGGATCCCGGAGCGGAGTCTGCAGCAGACAGATGGAAACAGGGATGAATTGACATACAGGAGACAGAAACATGAAACACGTACATGGAGGAAACATATATACTTATCGGAACTGCATGGATTTTTCAGCCAACTGCAATCCTCTTGGCACCCCGGAAAGTGTAAAACAGGCAGTCAGAGACAGCCTGGACAGAACAGGAGACTATCCCCAGGTAGGCTATGCGCCTTTAAGAGAAGCGCTGGGAGAGTACGAGGATATGGATCCCCGGCATATTATCTGCGGAAACGGAGCTGCAGAGCTTATTTTTTCACTCTGTCAGGCTGTACGCCCCAAAAAGGCCCTGATTTCTGTGCCCACATTTGCTGAATACGAACAGGCTCTTACAAGTGTGGGATGTCAGGTGGAGCATGTGCTTCTCAGAGAGGAAGACGGCTTTTGTATGCAGGAAAGTTTTATTGACTGGCTTCACGGAGATCTGGACATGGTTTTTCTCTGCAATCCCAATAATCCCACGGGAATCCTTACAGACAGGGAATTTCTTTTTCATGTGCTGAGGCGCTGCAGAGAGCTGGGAATCCTTTTGGTGGTGGACGAGTGTTTTCTTGACTTTGTAAAGGAGCCGGGAAAATATTCTCTGAAAGCGCAGCTTTCCAGATATCATAATCTTTTTATTCTGAAAGCGTTTACAAAGCGTTATGCCATGGCGGGGATCCGGCTGGGCTATGGCCTCAGCGAAAACGAAGAGCTTCTGGAAAAGATGGCTCAGGTGACTCAGCCCTGGAATATTTCTGTTATGGCAGAAATGGCAGGGATTGCTGCCCTGAAAGAAAATGCCTATGTAGAAAAAGGAAGAAAAACAATATTTGAGGAGGCGCCCTGCCTGAAAAAAGGTCTGGAGGAGCTGGGATTTACCGTGTATCCTTCTGAGGCAAATTATATTTTTTTCAGGGGAGAGCCCGGATTGTTTGAAAAAGGAATCCGAAACGGAGTGATCATCCGGGACTGCAGCAATTATCCGGGTCTGACAGAGGGCTTTTACCGGGTTGCGGTTCGCACGCATCAGGAAAATGAAAGGCTTCTGGAAGCTCTGAAAAAAGGTCTGGAGGGAGAATAATATGGCAAAAGCAATTATGGTACAGGGTACAATGTCCAACGCGGGAAAAAGTCTTCTTGCCGCAGGGCTGTGCCGTATTTTTAAGCAGGACGGCTATCGGGTAGCCCCCTTTAAATCACAGAATATGGCGCTGAATTCTTTTATTACAGAGGAAGGGCTTGAAATGGGAAGAGCTCAGGTGATGCAGGCAGAGGCAGCAGGAATCGCCCCTTCTGTTCTCATGAATCCCATTCTTCTGAAACCTACCAACGATGTGGGATCCCAGGTGATCGTCAACGGCGAGGTGCTTGGAACCATGAGCGCCAGAGATTATTTTAAATATAAGAAAAAACTGGTGCCGGATGTGATGAAGGCCTTTGAAGCCCTTGCTGCGGAAAATGACATTATTGTGATCGAGGGCGCAGGCAGCCCGGCGGAGATCAATCTGAAAACAGAAGATATTGTAAACATGGGCATGGCAAAAATGGCAAAGGCGCCGGTTCTCCTTGTGGGAGATATTGACAGAGGCGGTGTGTTTGCCCAGCTTTACGGAACGGTAGAGCTTCTGGAACCGGACGAACGGGAAATGGTAAAAGGTCTGATCATCAATAAATTCCGCGGTGATAAAACCATTCTTGATCCGGGTGTGGAAATGCTGGAAGAAAAATGTGGGATCCCGGTGGTAGGCGTTGCTCCTTATCTTGATATCCAGGTGGAGGACGAGGACAGCCTTACAGACAGGTTTGACAGAAATCAGGAAATCGGACAGATTGATATTGCAGTGATCCGGGTACCAAGAATTTCCAATTTTACAGACTTTAACTCGCTGGAAAGCATTCCCGGCGTGTCTCTTCGCTATGTAAAGCATGCTTCTGATCTGAAAAATCCGGATGTGATCATGCTTCCGGGAACAAAAAATACCATGGAGGATCTTCAGTGGCTTCGGGAAAGCGGAATGGAGGCTCTTATCCTGAAGGCTGCGGCAAAGGGCACCCTTGTTTTTGGTATCTGCGGCGGCTATCAGATGCTTGGAGAATCTTTAAGCGATCCTTATGGAGTAGAAGCAGGAGGAACCATGAGGGGAATGGGACTTCTGCCAATGGACACTGTATTTGCAGAAAAGAAAACAAGAACCCAGGTAACAGGAAAATATCTGGACATAAAAGGGGATTATCAGCCTCTTGCCGGCGTGGAGTTTACCGGCTATGAGATCCATATGGGAGAGAGCACATGGAAGTCCGGAGCCAGGGCAAGTACCTGGACAAGAGACGGAGTTACGGGACAGGAAAAAACAGAAGGAACTGTTTTTGAAAATGTGTGCGGAACCTATGTGCATGGGATTTTTGACAAAGAGGAATCTGCTCTTGCCCTGATCCGCGCAGCCGGAAAGAAAAAAGGCATTGACGTATCTCAGATGGAGGGCGTGGATTTTGCTGCTTTTAAGGAAACCCAGTATGATATTCTGGCGGCAGAGCTTCGGAAACACCTGGATATGAAAAAAATATATGAGATTCTGGAAGAAGGAACAGGAGGAACAGAAACATGAAGGTGCAGCTTGAAAATGTAAAGCCCATGGATATCGAGAAACGAAGCTTTGAGATTATTACAGAGGAGCTGGGAGATAAAAAGCTGGCTCCGGGAACTGAGCTTGTGGTAAAAAGATGTATTCATACCAGCGCGGATTTTGATTATGCGGACAATCTCTGCTTTTCTCCTGAGGTGGTCGAAAAGGCAATGGCAGCCATAAAAGACGGCGCCTGTATTGTAACAGATACTCAGATGGCAAAATCCGGGATTAACAAACGCGCTCTTGCACGGTACGGCGGCGAGGTTTACTGCTTTATGTCGGATGAGGATGTGGCCGAGGTTGCAAAAAAGAATGGAACAACAAGAGCCACTGCCAGTATGGATAAGGCAGCGGCCCTGAATAAAAAACTGATCTTTGCCATTGGAAATGCTCCTACAGCCCTTGTGCGTCTTTATGAACTGATCCAGGAAGGTAAGCTGGATCCGGAGCTGATCATCGGAGTTCCCGTAGGCTTTGTGAATGTGGTGCAGTCCAAAGAGCTGATCATGGAGTCAGGAGCGCCTTATATTGTGGCCCGGGGACGTAAGGGAGGAAGCAATATTGCAGCCTGTATCTGCAATGCCCTGCTTTACATGATCGACAACCGGAGAGATTAAAAACTATCAATTACCTGCTTCAGAAGTCCGCAGGCAGGACGGAAGTCTCCTGTGGGCATAGAGGAGCAGGAAAGCAGCAGAGTGATGGCAGACGGGTCTTCTTTCAGAACAGTAAGGCGCAGTCCCAGAAGTCGTGCTGCTTTTTTTACAGATGCGCCGTCTGCCTGACAGGGAAGCGTAAGGGCAAGGCTGGTTCCGGCGGCTCCGATCTGAATACTGCAGTCTGTGCCAAAGGTTTCTCTGACCGTGGCAAGAAGCTCCTTCAGCTTGGCAGAATACAGCCGTTTCAACCGCCGTGTCTGAGCGGAAAGATGACCGTCCCGGATAAACTGGCACAGGGCGATCTGTTCTGCTTTGGAAGCAGTCTGATTATAATATTCGGATTTTTTCCGGTAGGCCTCAGAAAGTCCCGGGGGAAGTATCATAAAGCTTACCCGGATAGAGGGCAGAAGAAGCCTGGAAAAAGAACCGATATAAACAACGTCATGTCCTCCCGAAAGGCTGAACAGAGAAGGCGTGGGCTTTTGAAGATACACAAATTCATTTTCAAAATCATCCTCAATGATCAGGCTTTTATGCTCTGCGGCATAGCGGATCAGCTCCAGTCTCCTGGAAACAGGCATGATCTCGCCCCATTTTGTCATGTGGGCAGGAGAAACATAAATAACTCCGCTGTCCTTGTTACGGTATCGGACCTGGAAACCAAAATCAGAGAATACGGTGCTGCCCTGAATAAAAGAGGGAGTGGGAAAGGAAACGGTTTTTTTGTCCCGGATCAGAGGGCAGAGAATCTGCAGAAGGCTCTGGACTCCCGCGCCAACTACAATATCATCAGGTGAACAGGCAATATTCCGCTTCTGGTAAACATAGTCGGAAAGAGCCTGACGAAAATCTGCTTCCCCCTGAGGCTCTCCGTAAGTGAGAAGCCTCTGGTTTTGCCGGAGAGCGCTTTTCAGATATCGCTGCCAGAGTTCAAAGCGAAAGCTTTCCCGGTCCACGCCGGAAGAAGAAAGATCATACCTGCAGGGAGGAAGAGAAGGCTTTTCCGTCTGGCGGGGCAAAGGCTCTTTTGTGGCAATATCAGTGACGTAGTAGCCGCTCTGGGCTTTGGAAATAATATAGCCCTCTGCGGCAAGCTGAAGATAAGCGTTTTCCACTGTTGTGCGGCTTAGCTGAAGCTCCTGAGAACATTTACGCAGAGAAGGCATCCGGCTTCCGGGAAGAAGCTTCCGGGCTGTGATCAGATTTCTGTAATGGTGGTAAACCTGGAGATAAAGAAGCTCGGGGCCGTCAGTATTTTGTGAAAAATGAAAAATCTGATTTTTTTTCTTTTCTTTTGCTGCAGACTGCTGATTTATCATAAACTGTCCCCCTGAAAATAAGCAAAACTGGTTGTTTTTTGAGATACATGTTGATGATATTCTATAGCACAGCAAAGGAAAATGCAAGTTAAGGAGAAAAGCTTTGAAAAAAATTGCAGTTTTAAATGATTTATCCGGTCTGGGAAAATGCTCTCTGACAGCGGCGATTCCCGTGATCTCGGTGATGGGGGTACAGGCCTGTCCGCTTCCCACTGCTGTTTTAAGTGCACAGACAGGATTTCCGTCCTATTACTATGATGATTATACAGCCCATATGGAAGAGATTATGGATCAATGGGAAAAAATGGATTTTCGTCCGGACGGAATTTATACTGGATTTCTGGCAGGGGATGTTCAGGCGGAAATGGCTCTGGAATTTATAGAAAGATTTGCAGATTCAGATACCAGAATACTGACAGATCCCATTCTCGGAGACAATGGGATGGAATACCCCATTTATACAGAAGCCCTTTGTGAAAAAATGCGTCAGCTTGCAGAAAAGGCAAGTATGATCACTCCAAATCTTACGGAAGCGCTGCTTCTTCTTTATGGAAAAGAAGAAATGCATTGCCGGTGGAAGTATTTGTCCGGCCTGGAAACAGAGGCATTTATGGCTGAAATCCGGGAAACCGGACAGAAGATCGCAGAGAACTTTCATACAGAAGCAGTGATCACGGGAATTGATCTTTATACGCAGAGTGCAGACAAAGAGGCGGAAATGGCAAATCTGATCGTAAATGAAAGTATCTGGGAATGGGTTACGGCAAAAAAAGAAGGAGGAAGCTATTCCGGCACGGGAGATCTTTTTGCCTCAGTTTTAAGCGCAGGCATGGTAAAAGGAGCGGATACTGCGGAAACTGTAAAAAAGGCAGTAAATTTTATTTCCAGGGCAATTCATGATACGGTTCTTGAGGGAACGAACCGCAATGAAGGGGTATGCTTTGAAAAACATCTGAGGGAGTTATTGTAAAAACAGAAGTGTATGGGGAGAAGCGTAAAATATACTTCAGAGGATAAGGGATGATATGGATTTATCAGAATACATCAGAGAAATACTGAAAAAAATACCGGAAAAGATCAATATAAAATCTCCGGATCCCGGACAGGTAGTTATGTATCTGGTTCTGGGGATTCTGGGAGTATTTGTATTTATTACGATCATACGGCCTGTGGCATCCTTTTTCATGGACAGGAGAAAAAGGAATAAGATTATTTCCAAAGGAATGTTGTTCTGGAAAGACTTTGAAAAAAACTGGATCAGCTCCTGGAGAGGCGGGAGAGGCACTTCCGGTTATAAGTATCAGGACGGTCCCGGCTGCTACGTGATTCTTATTTATGACAATCAGCCCAGAGGACGGGGATTTCGAAGATATAAGGATGTTTATGTAGGACAGTCCATCCATGTGTATCACAGAGTTCATTCACATTTTAACGGAAAAGGAAACGGAGATGTATACGCTGATATCAAGTATGGAAGGCAGGCTTACGTAAGAATACTTCCCTGTTCGGAAAAAAGACTGAATAAAAAAGAAAAGCGCCTGATCAGGATCTTCCGCGCAGAGAAATCCTATAACAGGACAAAGGGCGGCGGAGTAAGGCGCTGATAAAATGAAAGCAGGAAATTCCCAAGAGCTTCCGGTTACAAGGAAGTATAGTTTTCAATTTGGCGGTATAGCTCCGTTCAAGGGCTATGCCGTCTTTTTCTGTTTAGTGGCTTCTTTCTGTTCCGTCTGCAGGTCAGTCGGCAAATGAATTTCTCCCACAAAGTTAAATATAATATCTACTTTCTGCTGTTCTTCCTTTACCTTTTCTGTAAGTTCTTTCTGCTTTGCATAATGGGCGCGTGTTGTCAGCACTTTGTCAGCTTTCAGAGTTTTCGCTATCCGCATAGGTCCGTTTCCGGCAACGCATAAATAAAAAATCCTCTTTACCGCACCGTCATTGATTGCGATATAGCGCACATCTCTTTCAACGAAAAAGATTTCCGTATAGCAGCTGACTCTTAGATAATCATGATATGCAATATAAGAGAGCTACGAACCGTTTTGGCGGAAAACGTAGCTCTTTTTGCGTCATTCTTTCGGCTTTTTCTTTCCAAACAGGGACAGCAGCTTCAATTTTCCTTGCTGGCTGGTGGCTGCCGGAAGTACAGAAGATTTTTTGAATACACATGCAAGAGTAATGCGGTTATCTTCTGAAAGATTCATATAATCAATTCCAAATACCCAGCAGATAGTAAAGGCCCATTTTTCGTCTGCTGTTTCCTTGTGCATGAGAGCGTCCAGCAATATGACGGGAACATTTTTAAGTAAGTCCGCTGCCGGTGTTTCCGGTTCGGCGGTAGTCCGGTCAGTTTCGTGACTGGTGCTGCTCTATAACGGATTGCCTTGCTTTTTTCAGAACTAAATTTATATCTTGGATACGCATATCTGCGATTCGGTCAATGCAGACCTCTATATCTGTCAGCAGACGCATAAATCCGGGATGATAGATAAATTTACAAAGAAGCCGGTTTATTTTGTTAAGATTTCAGTGTCACAAGGACATTGAAAATTGAATGACCGGCCGCAAGTGATACCGTTCCTGGGGAAGTAGTGCCATGACAGGGCATACTAAAGGAACTAGAAACGCTGGGAAAATTCTGGGTAGGAACGGATTGTAGGGAAAATGGCAGAACAGCAAATAATAAACATGATGGAGGTATGAACTTGAAGTTAAACATTGAAGAAAAGAAAATCTTATACGCTTTCGGGTGTGAAAATCTTGAAAACACGATACGCCGGTTAAAATGGATTACCGCCCTGACAGTGGATACAAAGGTAAAACGCCGGATTCTGTGTCTGGCAAGAAAGCTGGACAGCGAAAATGTTAGAGAATAGTATCCCTGCTTTTGCCGTCATTTCCGCTTGGAGATGGAGGGATATTTTGAAGCGAAGAAGCACATCTGCCTTGTGGAAAAAAGTACAGACAGAGGACAGGAAAACAGCATGATTTCGGGTTGATTTACGGTCAAAACATCGGGTGCAGACCCGATGTTTTGGGTGTTACATATCGCGGAGGTATTAACTACCGTCTACCCTCAAAATGATGTTGTTGTACAGTTTCGGAGCTGTTTTGAACGAGAGATTTCATACACTCACCTATATTTTGAGGAAAATGAAGCATCTGGTAGATAGTAAAATTTAAACGTAATAATTAAAAATATTTTCTTGTGAACTTTTTAAAATTTATAATGGTTATATAGTATGTAAGACGTTTTACGATGGGAGAAACACTATGACAGATAAGGAACTAATGCAAGAAGTTTATAGTGGAAATCAGGAGGCATTAAGTGACTTGATTGAATTGTATTATGCAGATATTTTCCGATTCTGCTTGTATATGGTTCAGAGCGAGGATGATGCTTATGATATTACACAGGAAACATTTCTGAAATTTATAAAATACAGTTCGGCTTATCGCCAATATAACTTAAAAGGATATTTACTGACGATTGCAAGGAATCTGTGTTTCAGCTATTTTAGAATGCAAAAAGAACGCAATCATTCTTATGAGAGGGAAACGCTTGAAAAACTTCCCATTCAAAATGACAGCATACAAAACACAGAAAATTCGATTTATTTGCAGAAATTGTTAAGTGAACTATCGCCGGAAAACAGGGAGGTCGTGATTTTGCGCACTTATGAAGAATTGAAATTTAAGGATATAGCAAAGATGATGGGATGTAGTGTTTCAACTGTAAAATCAAGGTTTCGCTTGGGTGTACAGCATTTAAAGAGAATGGTGGAGGACGGAAATGGAAAATCGTGAAATCAAAGAGCTTTTTTTACAGGCTGACAAACAAATTGCGATTCAGGAATCAAGAAAACAACAGGTACTTACTTCTATGACCATGGAGCTAAAACAGCAAAAAATTCCGGTATTAAATCAAAGAGAAATTTTATTCAGTCAGTTTTTATATATGGATAAGTCATTTCTTATTTTACATGCAATAGCTGTTTGTTTTTGTATAGGTATATTACTGCTGCTACAGCGAGCAGGGGCAGACATAAATACAATGATAATTGCCTGTATGATTGGTGTTTCTGGAATTGCTGTTCTCACTGTATTTTTAATTGATAAATTATTCTTGGGCAGAATGGCAGAGTTGGGAGCAAGCTGCTATTTCAGTACAAAACAGAGTGTTGCAGCTTATATGGTAATTGTCGGCAGCATAAATCTTGCAATATTTTTGTTGATTATTTTCTACATTGGAAGTTCTCTGAATATTGGTATTTTACAGCTTGGACTATATGTGGTGACAGCATTTTTTCTGTCTAATATTGTGTCAGTAGGAATCCTGTCTACAGAAATCGGACGGGAAAACAGATACTTTCTTTTTATTAGCAGTGTTTTTCTTGCGATAGGATATACTGTTTTCTCTGCGGTTCCAACAGTATTTTCAGCGGTATCACTTGGAGCGTGGGGAATTGCTTGTTTTATATTGGGAAGTGTATTTGCCCTACAACTCAAAAAGTTATTTGTAGAAATGATAAAAGGAGAAATATTATGCATGAATTAAATCTGGTGGATGTACAAAAAAGGTATAAGGAGAAAGATGCAGTCATAGGATTCACATTCACATTTACAAATGGAGTCTATGGTTTGTTGGGGGAAAATGGAGCAGGAAAAACAACATTGATGCGATTGATTTGCGGAATTTTACAGCCGACAAATGGAAGCATTACCTGTGATAATATCCGTATATCGGATATGGGCGCAGAATATCGCCAGTTATTGGGATACTTGCCCCAGAATTTTGGATATTACGGAGATTTTACCGCAGTTCGTTTTTTGAATTATATGGCGGCTCTGAAAGCACTTCCGAGAGATTATGCAAAAGGAAGGGTAGAGGAATTGTTGGAATTGGTTGACTTGAAGGATGTCAAAAATAAAAAACTCAAAACATATTCTGGTGGGATGCTCCAAAGAATTGGTATTGCACAGGCTCTTTTGAATGAAGCGGATATTTTGATTTTGGATGAACCTACAGCAGGACTTGATCCTAAAGAACGGGTGCGATTCCGTAATATCATTAGTTCTTTGGGAAAAAAAAGGATTGTGTTGCTGTCTACCCATATTGTATCAGATATTGAATATATCGCTGATTGTATCCTGATGATGAAAAACGGAGAACTTATCCGGCAGGGAACAGAGAATGAGGTGATTGCTGACGTGCAGGGATATGTCTGGAAATGCGTTGTTCCGGAATGTGAGGTACAGGGGTTGAATGAAAAATATGTGGTAAGCAACTTACGAAACAGCGGCGAGAACGTGGAGTTGCGTATTGTTTCTGATATACAGCCTATGAAAAACGCTGAAATTACGGAAGCAACATTGGAAGATGCATACCTTTATTACACACAGGTGCTTGGAGGGAAAAACAATGCGGTTGTTTAAAATGGAAATTTACAAGCTATATCATGAGAAAGTTTTTTTATGGGGAGTTCTTTCTGTAATAGGGTTAATGATGATATTTTTTTGGTTCGCAGAAGTTGGGGATGAGCTTGCAGTGATTGGAGAAAAATCATATTCCGGCTATGAGGCAGTACAGGTAAACCGAAAAATTACAGAAGAATTTGAAGGAATCATCACAGACGAAAAAATTGATCAGATTATCAAGAAATATGGGATTCCATCTAAGTTAAGCGAGAATATGCCAAACTGGAGAGACGGAAATTATCTGAATGATTTTGTTGCTTTGTACTTCACAAACGGAAACTGGCAGGCACAAATACTTCCCACGCAAACGTATGCGTTGGAAGAATCCGAGCTTGGAAAAGTGTGTGAAAACAGGGGGATTGCTCCTACTTTGGAGTATGTAAAAGGATGGCGTGCTTTTGTTGAATTATTGCAGTTTGGACTTGTTTTAGGCAGTATCGTGGTTATATGCAGCATTTCAACGGTATTTGCAAAAGAAGGGCAGACAAAAATGCTGCCACTTATTTTTACAACAGAGGAGGGGCGGCGGAAAGATGTTTATGCAAAGGTTTTTTCGGCATTTTTATTAACTGCCACTGTCTTTATTGTAGTTGTTTTGTTGGATTTTATTTTGTGCGGCTTGGTTTATGGAATGGATGGTTTTACTAATATGACAGGGATAGTACTTGGAGAGAAAATGTTGCGAGCTGTATATCAAGTGAATTTCTCTCAATATTTAGTTAGACTATTATTATTTGGACTGCAAGGATTTTTCCTTTTGTGTGCAATTACATTGGCTATATCGGCTAAATATAATACTTCTTTTACAGCTGTGATTGTATCGGCGGTTTGTTGGGGAATGCCTGTGATTCTCAGGATGCTCTTAATGGGAATGAGCGCAATATTTATTTATGCGACCCCTCTTTTTCTTGTGATGCATGGATGTCTTGATGATGTGTATGGTGCAGAGGAAATTGTATTGCTTATAAGTTTGGTTATTGGAATTATTTGTACGATAACTGGATTCCTGAAGTACAAAGTAAAAGAAGCCGTATAATTTAAACTATTGGAAACTGGCAGCACTGAAACAGTTAAGAAAAGAATGGGAGAGGTTGGAACATGAAGAACGAAAAGCGAATACCTTTTGAAACCATTGAAAAAGTAGTTGAAGGAGAGCCGGAAGCAATACATAATGTCGTATGTTATTACAGAGGGTATATGAAATATCTATCTGTATTTCAAGGTCACTATCTGATATTCAAGACCGCTTGGAAGCGCAACTGATACAGGTATTATTCGAGTATCGCTTTAGGTATTCATTATGGAATGTTACGCGATAAAGTCTTTTCGCCTGAGTTGAGCGGCATTACAGCGAAGATAAGAGCAGGGGTAAGGGATTTATACTCCCGCTCTTAAAAATAAAGTTCTACTGCATAACATAACAAACAATATTTTTATATTGCCGTTCCCGTTCCATTCTTTTTCATTCCGGCGGCTCTGCCGATTTGCCTTGCTCCAAAGGAGAGGGATTAGAGAAAGGATAGAAAGTGGTAGCGAGTAATTCACAAATTACCCACTAAATATCTTAAATAGGCACACGCTTGCTCTTTCGTACAATCTTGATTTTTTAATATGCACCATTGCCATATAAGCAATAGTGTATTACTGTAATGGTTTGCCAATATTTCTTTGGGAATCAACATCTTTTCACTCATTGTACAAGAATGAAAAAGTTCACGCATTTTACCATTCATAAAAGTTTGGAAACTACTGAACATATATCCAATTTCTGAGTTATGCGTCAAGATGCCACGTATCTTCTTTTCGTTTTTTTTGCTGTAATCATAAATACGGTCAAAAAAATATACAATGCTTCTTCATGCGCCATATGATGATATTCTTCCAAATGAATTTCTTGCGTCAATCCTATCCAACAATAATTCAATAAGTCAAATTTATCGTCAAAGTAATTATAAAAAGTCGCTCTAGGATAGTTTGCACACTTACATAATTCTCCTACCGTTATTTCTTCAAAGTTCTTTTCAGAAAGCATGGTAAACATAGTACACATAAAATCATTGAGAGTTCTTTTTGCACCTCTTGTCATTTTCTTGTTTGTATTGTATTTCACAGTATGGACTCCTTTTGCATTTTCTTAAATATGTCTATATTTAGACGTTTTTAGAGTATTGACTCTTGCACATAGGCTATCTTTAATCTAACATGAACTTACAATTTTTACAAGTGTCTAAATTAAAACGAATGTTTTGAAAGAGAGGTATATATGAAAATAGCAGTCATTACAGGAGCTTCTTCGGGATTAGGAGTTGAATTTACAAAGACGATTATAAAGCAGTATCCTAAACTCGATGAAATCTGGATTATTGCAAGACGGAAAGACAGATTGAAAAATCTTGCAAGACATAATCCAGATAAAAAAATACGTGCGATAACGCTTGACCTAGGTGCTGATGAGGAATATAGCAAACTGGAAACATTGTTATCTGATGAAAAGCCACAAATTAGTATTCTCGTCAATAATGCCGGCTATGAATGCTCAGGCAATTTTAGAGATATGTCTGCATCAGATATCCAAAATATGATTTCTGTCAATGTAAAAGGATTGACTATGGTACAAAGAATTTGTAGTCCATATTTTGCGAAAGATAGTTTTGCTATTATGACATGTTCTGTTTCATCATTTACACCAATTCCACATCAGGCTGTATATAGTGCATCAAAAAGATATATCTATGCTTTAGGAAAAGCACTTCGGGAAGAGGAAAAAAGAAATAATGTAAATATCTTATTGCTATGTCCCGGCAACATGGATACAGAAATGAACCCTAAAGGTCAAGCCAGACAAAGTAAACAGATTAATACCTTACCGTTTCTTGATATGGAGAAAGTAACAAAAAATGCATTAGCTAGAGCAGAGCATAAAAAAGCAGTCTATACACCTGGACGCTTTTATAAATTTTATCGAGTTGTGAGTAAAGTATTTCCGTCCTCGTTCATCATGTACTTTGCAAAAAAATTTTATTAATGGAGAGTTTTTATGATTATTTATTTTTCAGCAACAGGAAACAGCCGTTATGTAGCAGAAAGAATTTCTCAGGCAACAGGAGACAGAACCGTTTCTATCACTGCATGTATGAAAAATCAGCAATTCCAATTTGAGTTTCATGAAAGTGAGTTTTTAGGAATTGTCAGCCCTACTTATTCTTGGGGATTACCAGAGATTGTAAAAGAATTTTTGAAGAAAATAAACTTGAACAAAAAACCGTCTTATATATGGTTTATTGCAACCTATGGAACAACCACAGGGCAAATAGGTAATTTTGCGAATGAAATATTACAAAAGCAAAATATAGAAATTTCGGCATATTTCAGTGTGAAAATGCCAGATACATGGACACCAACTTTTAACTTAAGCAATAAAGAATATGTCAGAAAGATAAATGAAAGGGCAGAACTTCAAATAGATTCTGTAATAGATAAAATTATAAATCGTGCCATAGGAGATTATATGCAAAGAAAAGTTCCTATGCCTATTGCAAAGTGGTTTTACAATATGGAGTATGATACTATGCGTAAAACAAGTCATTTCCATGTAGAAAATACCTGTGTAGGTTGTGGACTCTGCGCCCAAAAGTGTCCGATTTCCGCCATAGACATAACGAATAAGCAACCAGTATGGAATCAAGAGCAGTGTGTTATGTGCCTTTCTTGCCTACACCATTGTCCTAAATTTGCAATTCAATACGGTAAAAGAACGAAAAAACATGGACAGTATGTGCATTTCCCATTATCAGTAAAAGAGAATAAAGTGTAGATTCTTACCAAGTAACAGAAAAATATATTGAGGCAGTAAATTATATTTCTTTATAAGTCCATAGGATTTCTATGAATATTTCCCGTACAAACTTTACGTTTTGTACGGGCTTTTTTATAGACACATTCTTTCCGTAAGTTAGTGCAACGGTATAAACGGACACTTTAATTCCCGTTTATATATCCCACTTTAACGGAAAGGGGGTGAGATTATGAGGATATCTTCTTTCGAGCATATCGTCAGGTTACAGTTTAATTCTTTAATGCTGATTATCATTAAGAACAAATTAAAAAGTCGTTACAGACAGCTTGCAAGACGTTCTAAACTTGAAGTATTGTTTTGCGAAATAGCAGAAACGAAACAGGTTGAACGTGGAACGAATGACACCTATTTTTATGATTGTGTATCATTTAAAGTCTTGCACTTTACTATTTATGTATCTGATGAAACACTCGGTACAGCTTTACATAGACTGTCAGAAAAACAGCGTAGTGCAATTTTATTACGTTATTTTCAAGGCATGAACGACAGAGAAATTTCAGAACTGTACCATGTATCACGTTCTGCTATTTTTAGCAGAATAAGTAGAGGACTAAAGAAGTTAAAAACGCTTTTAAGCGAAAGGAAGTAAAAAGAATGAGCAAAGATTATGGCTATCCCTCTTTTGAATTGATTTGCAGAGCGTCAAGTGGAGATGAATTGGCAATCAGAGAAATTCTGAAGTTTTATGACACTTATATTTCTAAATTATGCTTGCGTCCTTTTTACCACTCTGAAAGTGGTAAAATCATTATGCAGGTTGATGAAGAACTAAAAGGAGAAATTTATACAGATATGATGAAAGCAATCTTGAAATTTGAAATACGAGTGAAGTAATCAACTGTATAAAAGAAAATCGGGAGATACATAGTTACTCGTGCTATCTCCCTTAGTAGTTTTACGGTCATATCAAGGCTCATTCAATCGTGGTAAATTCGGGGTAAAATGAGTGTTTCAATATACTTCAAAATGCATGAAAGCATAGTATTTATGCGGATAATTGAAAATTAGATATAAAATTTATTTGTGAAAAAGCTTAGATTTTTGTCTTGACAACTGAACCACTATACCCTGACCGATTGAGGGGGGTAATTCTAAATAATATGTCAAGAAAAAACACACCCGGATTTTTCTGGGTGCTCTTGACATGTTCATTCATTTTTGCTATTAAATAGACAACGGCTTAACCGCAGAAAACTGCCATTAAGCCGCCCAATTATCATAGAAGATCTCAATTTGCAGAAAAAATTTCACACCGTCATATTTTCTACTCTACCCTCAAAAATGATGTTCTATCGCGTAACAAAGTGCAAACAGAAACAGAGAGCTGACCACTATTGAAAGTGATTAGCTCTCTGTTTCTGTTTGCACTCTGTCTGTCAGCGTTAGTGATAAGTTATTGTGAATACTTCCTTATCAGCGTAAAACTAACAGTAAACCGGGAATATTCCTGCTTTTGCTATAGAAATTTTGATTTTAATCAATAAAGGATAAAATTTCTGTAATAAAAATTAAGAGTCTTTTTTCTCTTTGGCAATGATCAGAGAGTAATATCCTGCGCTGTCGGGAATTTCTTCAACACTTCTGTATACATGCTCGTTTTCCATGCCGCAGTTTTCTACCATAAGTACATCACGATTACTCTGCGCGAGAATTTCCTTTACCTGATTCATTTTCTTGCCTGATTTCATCAGTATGTAATTGCCGTGTTCGTTTAACGAAGTATCCAGACGGTGCACAGCAGGAATTACATGAAGCTGCTGATTCCATTCAGAAAGAGGAATATTCAGTCTGGCGGCAGCAGCGCAGAAAGAAGTAATACCGCTGACAAGAGCTGTCTTATAGCCGTCAGCTTCCACGAGGCGCTGAAGGTAAGTAAAAGTAGAGTAAACACAGGGATCTCCCAGTGTCAGAAAAATAATATTTTCTCCTTTATTAAGAACTGCTTCCAGTGTCTTTGCGCCTCTGGCATGATTGCTTTCCAGTTCCTCAGGATCATGAGTCATGGGCATATAAATGGGAAGAAGTTCCTTTTCTGCCAGTTCCGGTACTGCCTGCACTGCAATCTTGTAGGCAACCGTATCTTTCGGCTCCGCTCCTGGTACAGCTATGATTTTATTTTCGCGGATCAGACGCACTGCCTTCAGAGTCATCAGCTCCGGATCTCCCGGGCCTACGCCCACACCGTATAAGGTTCCTTTCATTAATTGTTCCTCCTTGTGGTTTACAAAATTTCTTCCATTATACAAAAAAAAGAGCAGGTTGGCAATTGGAGATATTGTGCTTTGATTTTATAAAGCTTTATGGGCAAAGAAATTTAAAATTTTATTTTAGCAGCTATAAATAAGCAGGCTTGAAAAAGTGCATAAACTCCTCGATGATTTGTCTTTATGGGATGCTCATATAAAGTATCGCATTTCCTTTATGCCCGTATATTCCGAATTGTATTGTGCAAAATTCGATATTTGCTCATTTATAGTTAACAGTTTTATTTTAGATGGTAAAAGGTATATTGCAATTGAGCAAAAAATTAGTGTTAAAAATTTATAAAAAAAACAGTTGACAGAGGCGGAAGAAAGTGGTAAATTAATCTGGCTGTCACAAAGAAATGATTCTTTTGAAGAAACAACTTGAAAAACTTTGAAAAAAGTCAAAAAACTTGTTGACAATCCTTTCTGAGTGTGGTAAAGTAAACAAGCTGTCAACGAGAGAGCGAATTACTTAAAAGAACATCGAAAAAGTTTGAAAAAACTTGAAAAAAGTTCTTGACAAACAAAAAAAGATGTGATAAAGTAAACGAGCTGTCTGAGAGACAGAAAACAAAGAACCTTGATAACTAAACAGTGAGACACATACGATTCTCGAAAATTCTTTTACACACAGAACACTTAATGAACACAAGCGGAAACGCGAAGTGTGAATTTAGTGTGAGTGCGGTTCGAAGGAACTTAATGAGATCAAGCGGAAGCGAAGATCGAATTTAGTGAATCGAACTTCATTATTTGAGAACGGTTCGATGAACCAACAACAGTAAAACGAGAGATAGCTAGTAGTTATCTTGAGTGGAACAACCTCTTGAGCCTTTGGCTCAATCGGTGAGATGCAATTAAGCCAATGCAAGCATTGCTGAATTGCTTACACACTTTTACAGAGAGTTTGATCCTGGCTCAGGATGAACGCTGGCGGCGTGCTTAACACATGCAAG
>OLQH01000069.1_pt1 | contig 118982 bp, 118 predicted proteins | sample 1672671 | NCBI WGS metagenome assembly OLQH01 (sample SAMEA3136712, study PRJEB25190) | human gut metagenome | reverse complement strand
CCGCACGTACGGTTCTGGAAAGGACTTCATATCGTGAGATATGATTTTACTAAACAAAAATACATATATAATTGTGAAAATCTTCAGATCCTATAAAGACGATTGCTGCAGTTAGCTGCGGCAGTCGTTTTTTGATCAATTAGATTCGCAGCGGCAGGAGGTAAATTCATGCAGGAGGTAATTCTATTTTTAACTTGCAATAATCGAACATATGTACTATAATATGAAAAAGGAGAACGAATGTTCGATAAATAGGCGCTTAAAATACGGCGCCGTTTGAGCGGAGAGACAGGAATATGGATTACTCAATAGCCGACAGACAGATGAGCATTATGGATAAGCTGGGTATTCTTACGGATGCTGCAAAGTATGATGTGGCATGCACCAGCAGCGGAAATGAACGAAAGGGAGACGGGACAGGTATGGGCAATACCATTAAGGCGGGGATATGCCACAGCTTTTCCGGGGACGGTCGTTGTATCAGCCTGCTGAAGATCCTGTTCACCAACGAGTGCATTTATGACTGCAAATACTGCGTGAACAGATGCTCCAATGATGTGCCCAGGGTATCCTTTACGCCTGATGAGGTTTGCAGGTTAACTATAGAATTTTACAGGCGCAATTATATAGAGGGGCTTTTTTTAAGCTCCGGAATCCTTTACAGTCCGGATTATACCATGGAGCTTTTGTATCAGACGCTGTATAAGCTGCGCAGGGAATATAATTTCCAGGGCTATATTCACGTGAAGGCAATCCCGGGGGCCAATCAGGAGCTGGTGAGGATGACGGGCTTCCTGGCGGACAGGATGAGCATAAACCTGGAGCTGCCTACGGCGGAGGGCCTGAAGAAGCTGGCGCCCAACAAGCACAGGAAGAATATCCTCACGCCCATGCGCCTCATACAGAATGGAATTGCCGTCAATAAGAATGAAGTGGCCGTATACAGGCATGCGCCGGTTTTTGTGCCCGCAGGACAGTCCACGCAGATGATTATCGGGGCTACGCCGGAGAATGATTACCAGATTATGTCGGTGGCGCAGAACCTTTATGATAAGTTCAGCCTGAAGCGGGTTTTTTATTCCGCATTCGTACAGGTAAATGAGGATAAGGATCTTCCGGCGCTTCCGGGAGGGCCGCCGCTTTTGCGGGAGCACAGGCTTTATCAGGCGGACTGGCTGCTGCGTTTTTACGGCTTCCGTGCCGATGAACTGCTGGATGAGAAAAGGCCTAATTTTAATGTGCTTCTTGACCCCAAGGAGGACTGGGCGCTGCGCCACCTGGAATTTTTCCCTGTGGAGATCAACCGGGCGGATTACCAGGTCCTTCTCCGGGTGCCGGGAATCGGGGTGAAGAGTGCGCAGAGGATTGTAAAGGCAAGAAGAAACGGGAACCTGTGCTTTGAGGATTTGAAGCGGATAGGAGTCGTACTGAAGCGGGCGCTGTATTTTATTACCTGCAGCGGTCATATGATGTATAAAACGAAGATAGAAGAGGATTATATCACACGGAATCTGCTGGCGGTGAAGGAAAAGCTTCCCGCGGAGGCGGGTGGCATGACCTACAGACAGCTTTCCCTGTTTGATGATGTCCGTTTTGCCCCGCAGCGGCAGGAGATCAGACAGGCGGCGAAAATGGCTTATTAAGTACCCTCCGGGTCTAACAGTTACAGGTGATGGAGTCAGGTGGATGGCATATGGAAAAGATACTGATATGTGAGGATTCCCAGGAGGGGATTTTTACGGGAATATATGAGGCTTATGCGCAGAAATGTGATCATGACAGTACGCGGATTCAGCTGGGAGAGGAAGGAAATCTGTGTTTATTTGCCGAATACAGGGAAATTGTGCCGGACATACAGAAGGCAGACAAGGTAAGACGGACGATACTCACAAGGTTTGGGGAAGAATGCTATGAACAGATCTGTTATGCGCTGTCTTCCTGGGAAACGGATAAAGGGCAGACTGTCTACCAGACTGTTGTGGAAGGGCTGAAGGGACGGATTAGGGGAAGTCTGATGGATCATCTGGGAAACCGCTATGTCTACCGTGCTTTTGAACTGAGCAGGGCGGCCGGGAATGAGGCCCATCATCTGCTGGGCTTCCTCAGGTTTGAGGAAACGGCCGGAGGCATCCTGTTTGGGGAAATAGGGCCGAAGAATAATGTGGTGCCGTTTATGATGCCCCATTTTGCAGATCGTTTTCCAAAAGAGAATTTCATTATCTTTGATAAGGGAAGGAAGCTTTATGGAATCCATCAGGCCGGTAAGCCCTGGTTTTTGGCGGGAATGGAGAACGGGCCGGAGAAACAGGATCTGGAGTTTAGCGAGGAGGAAAGGCAGATTCAGGAACTTTTCAGGTATTTCTGCCGTAAGATAACGATAAAGGAAAGGGAAAATGAGAAACTGCAGCGGCAGATGCTTCCTTACAGGTTCCAAGATTATATGGTGGAATTTGTAAACAATGAGCAGAAGACAGGCCGGCGGAAAAGCCGGTAACTGCCGGGTATCACACTTTTAAACAAAAAAAGAGTTTGATTTTGCTCCGCAGGTGACATTATGCAGTATGGCCGTATTTACTGTCATTTTATGTAGAAAAATGGGGGGTTTACATTTACCGCCAATGCTGTATAATATGATAAATCTAAGAAGGTACACGGCGAAAATGCCGTGTTTGTAGCAGTTTCTATTTTATGAAAGGATGAAAGTGTGTGGTAAGTATGAATGGAATCAATCAGTATAAAATTGTGCTGAGACCGGACGAGGTGCAGGAATTTGTAAATGAAGCCTCAAGGTATGATTTCGATATTGACATAGCGTATAACAGCTATGTAGTAGACGCTAAATCTATTCTTGGTGTTTATGGCCTGGACCTTACCCGTGTGTTAACCGTATCCTGCCATGGGTACGATAAAAAATTTGAAAACTACCTCAGAAAATTTGCAATGGCCGGTTAACTGTCTTTCCAAAGCATAATGGATTTGACTCCCTGTAAAGAAGTGTGTACTATCTTTATAGGGAGTTTTTTGATTCTTTTTACAGGCAACAAATAAGGAGGACGGCTTAACGTGGAAATAAGAATATCTGTGCGCAATCTGGTGGAATTTATCCTGCGCAGCGGCAGTATAGACAACCGGAAAAAGGCGGCGCCTGACAATGCAATGGCAGAGGGTGGACGGATACACCGTATGATACAGCGTAGAATGGGATCGGAATATCAGGCAGAGGTGGTCATGCGTTATGTGTGGAATACACCGTCCTATGATCTGATCGTAGAGGGCAGGGCCGACGGCGTAATAAACGGAGAAACCGTGACTATAGATGAGATTAAGGGAACCTACCGGGATCTGGAGAAAATGAAAGGGCCGGTGGATGTGCATCTGGCGCAGGCGAAGTGCTATGCTTTCATGTATGCCGCAGATCATGACAGCGCACAGATGAAGGTGCGTATGACCTATTGCAATATGGAAACGGAAGAACTGCGGTATTTTGTCAGTACACACAGCAGAGCGGAGCTGGAAGAGTGGTTCATCGGCATTCTGGAGGCATATAAGAAGTGGGCGGATTTTTCCAGCAAGTGGCAGGAGGCAAGGACAGCGTCCATAAGACGGCTGGCTTTTCCTTTCCCCTACAGGGAGGGGCAGAAGGAGCTTGCCACCTATGTATACCAGAGCATCGTCCACAAGCGGAAACTGTTCATTGAGGCGCCTACCGGCGTAGGAAAGACACTTTCCACCGTATTCCCGGCGGTAAAGGCCTTGGGAGAGGGAAAGGCAGAGCGTATTTTTTATCTGACAGCCAAGACCATCACCCGCACGGTGGCGGACAATACCTTCCAGCTGCTGCGTGATAAGGGGCTGCGTTTTAAGACAGTAATCCTGACGGCCAAGGAAAAGATATGCTTTATGGAGGAAACAGAGTGCAATCCCGGCGCCTGTCCCTATGCGGACGGCCATTATGACAGGATCAACGAAGCCATTTATGATCTGCTCACCCATGAGGACCACTATAACAGAGAGATGGTGGAAACCTATGCCAGGAAATATAAGGTCTGTCCCTTTGAAATGAGCCTGGACATGAGCCTGTTCTCCGATGGCATCATATGTGACTATAATTATGTGTTTGATCCCCATGTTTATTTAAAACGGTTCTTCAGTGACGGAGTGCAGGGACAGTACCTTTTCCTGATTGATGAGGCGCATAATCTGGTGGAACGGGGACGTGAAATGTACAGCGCAGTACTTGTGAAGGAGGATTTCCTTGCGCTGAAGAAAATTGTTAAGGAATATGATTCCAAAATGGAGCATCAGCTGGATAAATGCAGCAGGGAGCTGCTTCCGCTGAAACGGGAATGCGAAGGCTGCCAGGTGGTGTCTTCCATAGGCAGTTTTGTGCTGGCGGTGGAGCGTCTTTCGGAAACCATGGAGAAATACCTGGAGGATCATGATGAGAGCCCTGTCAGGGAGGACGTTCTGGATTTTTATTTTGAAGTTTCCCATTTCCTTGAGATGTATGACAGGCTGGATGATAATTATGTCATCTATACGGAGCTGGAGGAGGATGACAGCTTCCTGGTCAAGCTGTTCTGCGTGAATCCTTCCGTAAATCTGAAGGAATGTATGGAACGGGCGCGCAGCACTATCCTGTTTTCGGCCACGCTGCTGCCCATTCAGTATTATAAGAGCCTTCTGGGCGGGAATAAGGAAGATTACGAGGTTTATGCACAGTCAACCTTTAATCCCAAGAAAAAAGCGCTATATATAGGAAGCGATGTAACCAGCAAATATACCAGGCGATCCAAAACCGAATATATAAATATAGCGACTTATCTGCATGAGATTACAAAAATGAGGTATGGAAATTATCTGATTTTCTTCCCCTCCCATTCCTTTTTGCAGAATGTGTATGAGGCTTACGAAGAATATTTCCTGGATGAGGAAAAAGAAGAATGCATCATTCAGGAGGATATTATGAGTGAGGAGGACAGAGAACAGTTCCTCGGGCGTTTCGAAGGAAACAGAGGCTGTGAGCTGGGGGATATGATCCATATGGAGATTGAGGAGGAGCAGGAAAAGAGCCTGCTGGGCTTCTGTGTAATGGGCGGTATTTTCAGTGAGGGCATCGATCTGAAGAACGACAGCCTGATCGGCGCGATCATTGTAGGGACCGGGCTTCCCCAGGTATGTAATGAACGGGAGATACTGAAGAGCTATTTTGATGCCATGGGGAAAAATGGTTTTGATTATGCCTATCGGTATCCGGGAATGAATAAGGTGCTACAGGCTGCAGGAAGAGTGATCCGGACGGCGGAGGATGTGGGAATTGTGGCCTTGCTGGACGACCGGTTCCTGGGAGGGGCCTATCAGCGGCTGTTCCCCAGAGAATGGGACACCTATGAAGTGGTAACGGCGGATCAGGTGGCCCGTCGGGTGGAACGTTTCTGGGACGAATGGCTATAGTAAAGGACAGCACAGGCCGCCGGCGGAGGATAATACTCTGCCGGCGGCCTGTGTGGTTTTTTTCCATTTTTTCACCAATCAGTTGTGTATATTCATAGGCGTATTTCGTTCTACGTTCATTTTCATGCAGAAACATATGCGCTTTGTGTATAGGATATCTATGGTTTCCGGAATATTTGCAAGGTGACAGATGATACTTGAATGCCTTGTATACTTTTTTCTATATAAATCAATTTTTTTCTATTTTTTACATCAGTTTTTAAAGGTAAGATTATTCTGTAGAACCAGATAAAGAAAATCATACAGAGGATTTCCGGGAGGTATTTCTGATGAAAAATAGGAAGACAGTGATAGCAGGAAGTATTATTTTCCTTTTATTGGCAGCAGTTGCTGCCGGAGGAATCCGGTATAATAAGATTCAGGCAAGAGAAACTGAAAGAAATCAGTTTCCTGTATCAACCAAAGAAGCCGTTATACTGATGGAGGCAGCCGGAACCGGGAAAGTCCAGGCAGGGAACCGTGAAAATATGAGACGTCTTGCCATATATAAAAACGGAAAACCAGTGTTTGAAATTCAAAAGGGCCCTTCGGAAAACCAGGTTGATTTTGAGGAATGGTACTTAACGGCACCTTATCTGTCACGTCAGCTCGTTAATGTATCAGATATTTATGCATTTTTTGAGAAGTATGCCGCCTGGACTTATATCGATTACTGTGAGAATTCTTTATTTATTGAATCAGGTCTTTCTGTGGAAGAAGAGTTTTCTGATACGGGTAAGATTACTTTTCTAATTGGACAGAAAAATGAAAATGGAAATTATTATGTAAAAGAGAAAATAACCGGAAAAGTATATGAAATGGATTCGGCTATGGTGGAAACAATGACTGAGCTGAAGCCGGCGGATTTTCTTATGGGAATCGCAAACTTAGTCTATCTGACGACAATAGATGGTCTTAAGATACATACTAAGAAAACAGCAGCCTCCTTTGTAGTGGAAACCGACAGTGAAAATAATCAGGTATATATGCAGGAGGGAAAGCAGGAAGAGAAAGACGGCTTCAAGGACATGTATGCATCGCTTCTGTCCATAACCATTCAGGGAGAAGCAGGGAAGAAAGAGAAAAAGGGTGAGCCGGTGCTTCAATTGTTTTTTATCAGAAATACTGATAAACTGAAAAACGTGGAAATCATTTACTACCCATATAACCAGGATTTTTATCTTATCGTAAAAGATGGGCAGGGGGAATTTTTGGCTGAAAAAGAGGCGGTGGATAAAGTCATAAAGGAACTGGATGAATTTTGCCGGTAAAGTCTGTCTTCTGCCGGAAGGAGAAGCATGGAGAAAATAGAGATGAAAAGGGAAAATAATTTTATCAGATATCTGTTTAAATGGCTTCTTCTGATTTTTGCGGCATTCGCCATAGTGAGTATTTGCTTCAATCTGATCACATATATCAGAGAAAAAAGGTATTATTCTGAAATCATTGAACAGGAACAAAGAGACAGAATCAACTACCTGTCAAAAAATATCAATGATGAATTGACGACGCTGAAGATTACGGCGAGCATGGCTGTGAAAGAGGACATCGTACAGGATTTATATTGCCAGTATGATTTTGTAAACAGTTATGAGCGTAATAAAATGATGGAGGATATCAGAAAACGATGTCTGGAAATAGACAATCTTAATTCCTTTGTCTCCTCCAGCACACTTATTCTGCCGGGGAAAAATCTCAAAATAGACAGGGACGGCTATGATATCGTTGATGAGGATGCCTATGCTTTTCTTTTAAATGGAAAGCGGAATGACTTAATCCATATGGAAAATGGAAAGGCATATATTTTTGAAATATTGAACAAAAACTATCTTTTTGATAAATGGTCTGAAGATAATATACTGGGAATTTTCATAATTGAACTGAATACAGGCCTTATCCGGCAGGAGCTGCAGTATGCGAAAATGATGGATGCCGATGTGCTGTTTATGACAAATCCGGATAAGGACACAATCTATTTTACTACCGGGGATATTGCATTTCAGAATTTGGAACACAGTGAAAACAAAGAGAAAATCCTTTTGGACGGAGAGGAATACCTGTTTATGAATTCAAAAGACGATGGAGATTTTTTCAGCTTGTATTATATGCAGGATCAGGGATTTCTTCACTTGATACAGGAAAAGATGATAACAAATATACTCCTTTTTGCGGGGATAATTGTACTCACTATTCTTGTGGCATTTCTTCTTTTTTACAAAAGAGTCTTTCAGCCATTGGAAATTTTATTAGTGGATGCATTTGAACAGATAAAGGAGTCCAATCTGAGCTACAGAATACCGGTTACTAAAAATAACGTTGTTTTTACCAGGCTTTATCAGAATTTTAATTATATGGCAGAGAGGATTGACACTCTGGTATCCCGTGAGCTGAAGCAGGAGATTCTGGTGAACCAGGCCAATTATAAGCATCTGCAGGCACAGATTAATCCGCATTTTATGTACAACAGCTATTTCCTTTTATACCGAATGATTAAACGTGGAGATAAAGAGGGGAGCCTGTTGGTCTGCGAAAATCTGGGCAAATTTTTTAAGTACATAAACAGGGATTCAGGAGAGAATAAAAGCCTTTCGGATGAAATCAGTCATGCGCGTTCTTATGCCATTATACAGGGATATCGTTATCAGGGAATCATCCATGTGGATTTTCCGGAGCTTCCTCAGCGCTATAATTATATTGTGGTTCCCAGGCTGATCATACAGCCGTTGATCGAAAATGTTTTTAAATATGTGGTGAGTGAGCTGGAAGAGGAGGAAGAAGTAAAACTGAAGGTAAGCTATGAGGAAGAGGATGAGGAATTGCTGATTCATGTAGAGAATTCAGGCAGAATAGAGGAAAAGCAGCTTGAGGAAATCAGAAAAAAGCTTTATGGGACAAAGAAGGAAGAGGATATTACTGCCTTGATGAATATTAATACCAGGCTGAATGTTTTTTTCGGACAGGAAAGATCTCTGGAAACGGATAAATCAGTATTAGGAGGCCTGAAGGTAAGTCTGCATGTAAGGCTGTAGCGGATGTATTGCCACAGAATATTCTGATATGTGAAAGGAGAGTAAGGTTGAGGGAAAAGAAAAAATATACCATGCTTGTTGTAGATGACGAACCGATTATTTCTGATGGCTTAAAGGAACTGTTTGAGGAAGAATTTTCTGATATTTTCCAGATATACAACTGCTATCATCCTAAAAAAGCCTTGGAAATATTTAAGTACAGAATGCCTGATGTTGTAGTGAGTGATGTTAAAATGCCCAAAATGAGCGGAATTGAAATGGCTGAGGAAATGCGGAAAATCAAACCGGACCTTCATGTCCTTTTCCTTTCCGGTTATGATGAATTCGATTTTGTTTATTCGGCCATAAAGCAGGATGCAGATGACTATATTCTGAAAACGGAGGGAGACGGCATTATCGTCCAGGCGATGAAAAAAATGACGGAGCTGCTGGACTCTGAAAATCTTTTTATGGAGGAATATAAAAGCGCGCAGTCTAAGATTTCCTATATGGCACCGGCCTTTAAGCAGCAGGCGCTGGTACATATTCTGGATGGGACGATTGCTGCGGATGGAGAATTCCGGGATGCTATGATGGAACTGGAAAATCCGCTGCCGGAGGACAGCAAACTGCTCCTGTTGATAGGAACACTGCAGGAGAAGGTAACGCAGATGACGCAGGAAAAAATATTGGAAACGGTGGTACAGCTTTTGCAGAAGGCCTTCGGGGATAAAATATCCTATATTCATAAGGTGATGTACCGGAAAAGTTTTGTTTGGCTGTTGGAATCGGAAGATAAAGAGCTGCCCGCATTGCTTTTTGTTACGGCATTGGATATACAGAAAATGATTCAGCTGCGCCTGGGGCTTTTGATGTATTTCGGGATTGCAAGGGAAAGTGTGGGATGGAAAGAATTGTGCTCTGGTTACAGCGAATTGTGGACCGAAATGCAGCGTCAGGCAATTAATGAAGAAAACAGCATTATTATGGAAAGCAGGGAACTTTATATCAGTGATTCCTTTAACGGGGAAGAGTCTGATTTTGAGCAGATGCTGGCGCCCATTACGGAGAAGCTACGCATGATGGAGGAACTTCTTTCGGGAGAGAATTTTCCTGCTTTTACGGATTTACTTCAGGATATTCTTTCAATCCTGGTAAAAGCGAAAAGACATTCCCTGTATGCGTTGGAAATTTATTACTCGCTGGGCAATATTCTGATAGCCTATATTAATAAGAAGAATATCAGGCCGCAGCTGGCCTCCAGGATCCAGCTTATGGAGCTTTTTGATCCGGGTTCCTTTGTCACCTGGGAGCAGGCGGCTGAGTACATTATAAGACTGACTTCGTCCATTCAGGAAATCTGTATGGAAACACAGCAGACGACAATGATGAGCATAACCGAAAGAACGAAAACATATTGTCTTTCCCATCTTTCAGAGGATCTTTCATTGCCGGTAATCGGGCAGGCGATCGGTTTTAACCCAGTGTATCTTTCCCGTATTTTTAAGCAGATTGAAGGAACGAGTATCAGGGAATATATTGAAATCTGCCGCATGGATTTGGCCAGGCGGCTTATTCGCAGCACCAGAATGAAGGTGTATGAAATTGCTGAAAAATGCGGATATCAGAACCCGGCTTACTTTATAAAAATATTCAGGGCACACTATGGCATGACGCCACAGGAATGTCGGGATATGGGATGAGAATCTGGCGCAGTACTGCTTTCAGGTAACAGTTCGATTGGACTGTTACCTATTTTTTTTAGTATAAAAGTAAAAATCGTTTTATTTTTTTTGCGAAAATATACTGATATATTGGAAATACAGAAAGGAAGGGATGATATGAAAGAAGTCGCTGTAAAAAAGAAAAAAGGGTGGTTTCATAGGGAACTGCCGTTTCACATTATGCTGCTGCCGGCTGTGGTGATTACATTTATCTTCCGTTACATTCCATTTGCCGGTATTACCATGGCATTTGAGGATTATACTCCCTTAAAAGGGATATTTCATCAGAAATGGGTGGGACTTGATAATTATAAATACCTGTTTTCACTGCCCGGCTTTTCAAGTGTAATCTGGAATACTATTTTTATTGCCGTGATGAAAATGGCTGGTAATCTGATATTTCCGGTGCTTGTCGCACTTTTGCTCAATGAGGTAAGGGCAAGGCATTTTAAGAAAACAGTGCAGACCGTCCTGTATCTGCCGCATTTCATTTCATGGGCAGCGCTGGCTGGCATTTTTATTGATATACTTTCGCCTTCGGGGGGAATTGTAAATCAGCTGATAACGGCGTTGGGAATGAAATCGGTTTTCTTTCTGGGTGATTCAGGCGTATTTCCCTATACCATGGCGGCAACGGATATATGGAAGGAAATGGGCTGGGGAACGATTGTATACCTGGCGGCTATTACAGGAATTGATCCTACCTATTATGAAGCAGCAAGAATGGATGGCGCAGGTAAATTTAAGCAGGTGCTGTATGTGACTGTACCGGGTATTCTGCCTATGATCCTTCTCATGATGGTCCTGAGTGTGGGTAATGTTCTTCAGGCGGGATTTGAGCAAGTTTTTAATCTGTACAGCCCTCAGGTATATTCTACAGGCGATATTATTGATACCTATGTCTATCGGATTGGCGTAATAGAAGCCAGATTCGATCTTGCAACCGCGGTCGGCCTGTTTAAATCGGCGATTTCCTTTGTGCTGATTATGTTCGGATATAAGCTGGCAGATAAGCTGGCGGGATATAAAGTATTCTGATATCCGGAGGGGATTCAGGCATGAAGAGGATAGGAGCATAAGTTTGAAGAAGCCTTTCAAACTGCTTATTAATGCAGTATCGCAGGCAATTCTGCGATACGCAGGAGGTATAGAAATGAAAATAAAAGAAACACCGTCCGCAAAAATTTTCGGATTTTTGAATTATATCATACTGGGATTGCTGAGTCTGTCCTGTCTGTTGCCACTGATTAATCTGTTTGCAATTTCCTTCAGCGCCAGATCCATGGTGGATGCGAATGCGGTATCCTTCTGGCCCAAAGGCTTTAACACGGCGGCATATGAGTACATACTGTCAAATAAACAGTATTACCAATCCTTCGGCATCACGCTTGCCAGAGTTTTGCTGGGTTGGGCGGTGAACCTGATTCTTATTATTCTGGTAGCATATCCGCTGTCCAAGGATGATCCAAGAACCTTCCGATGCAGGAAATATTATACATGGTTTTTTCTGATTACAATGGTTTTCAATGGAGGACTGATACCGACTTACCTTGTCGTTAGCAAAATGCACATGATAAATTCTTTTCTGGCGCTGATACTGCCGGAGGCACTGCCGATGTTCTGCGTGCTCATTATGCTGAACTTCTTCAGAGGACTGCCGAAGGCTATTGAGGAAGCTGCACTGGTAGACGGGGCTAATTGGTTTGTAACGATGTGGAAAATATATCTTCCCCTCTCAAAGCCCTCACTGGCGACAGTATCCCTTTTCGTAATTGTCAATCACTGGAATGCATGGTTTGACGGACTGATTTATATGAATTTGCCGGAGAAGTATCCTTTAATGACCTACCTTCAGTCCGTAGTTCTAAAATTTGATGTAACAAAAATTACTTCTGAACAGCTTATGATGAATCCGCACCTGATGGAGGTAACCGGACGGGGAATTAAGGGAGCGCTGATTCTTCTATGTACGGTTCCGATTCTTCTGGTATACCCGTTCCTCCAAAAATATTTTGTATCAGGGGTAGTAATGGGAAGCGTAAAGGAATAAGTCACTGGCGAAAAACTTCGCAGGGCGTAAGCCGTCCCTGCGTGAATACAGGCAGATACCGGCAGACAGCCGGTTTGCATAAAGAAAAGGAGGACTCTTATGGAAAACAAAAAAGTAACAGCATTGTTCCTGACAGCGGCGATGGCGGCTTCACTGATGGCCTGCGGCAGCAGTCAGGGAGGAGAAACAGCGCAAAACCAGACAGCCCAAAGTGCACAGGAAAGCTCACAGGAGAAAAATGAAAATGTGGAGCTGACCTATATGCATAAGCTGAACGGTACGGAGAAATATGTGGGCGATGATGATATCAATAACAATGTGTGGTCAAGATGTTATCAGGATGAATTGGGAATCACACTGAAATATACAATTGCAGCGGCAGGTGACGATTACACACAGAAGCTGACGATGGCGATTGCATCCAATGATCTTCCAGATTTGATGGATCTGCCGCCGGAGGAATTTTCAGAGCTGGCCAATGCAGGAATGTTGGCAGATATTACGGATGCCTATGATACGTATGCATCAGACCTTCTGAAGGAGACAATAGAGGTGGATGGTGGAATTCAGCTGGCTTCTGCAAAGGTGGATGGAAAGCTGTATGGATTGCCCCAGCTGTCTGCGGCTGACGGTACCTGCGATTTGCTCTGGATACGTACAGACTGGCTTGAAAATCTGGGCCTAGAAGCACCGACAACTATGGATGAGCTGATTGAGGTGGCCAGGGCATTCCGGTATGATGATCCGGATGGCAACGGACAAGATGACACATGGGGAATCGGGTTCCAGAAAGATATTGTTAAAGATGACGGCGCAAGCCCCGGAAGCTATGAAGGTTTTTTTGCAGCATATAGAGCTTATTCCAAGGCCTGGCTGAAGGATGAAAGCGGACAGATAGCCTATTCAGGCATAAATCCCGGAATGAAGGAAGCATTGATTCAGTTGAATCAGATGTATAAGGATGGTCTGATAGATCCGGAATTCGGTGTTAAGGATACGGTTAAGCTGGGAGAAGATATTGCCGCAGGTAAGGTAGGAATGTTCTTTGGTCTGGAGGGAATGCCCTGGGGAGCCTGTAAGAGTAATATTGAAAACGATCCTGAAGCGGACTGGCAGTGTTATCCGATTGTATCAGCTGGCGCCGAACCGGCAAAGCCTGTTACCTACGTAAGAATTTCACGTTATTATGCAGCAAATGCAAAATGTGAGCATCCGGAAGCTCTTGTGAAAATAGCAAATGTTTTCCAGGATAAAATCAATTCACTGGAAGCTTCTGAAGAGACACTGAATACATTTGGCGTTGATCCGTCTACCGGAATTAATTTTGCGGAATATGCAGCATTTGCCATGGATCCTGCAATACAGAAATGTAATACCTATTATAAAGAAATTAAAGATACTCTGAATGGAGATTCCAAGATAGAAGAGATTCACCCGGAAGCCGCCAGATACTATAAGGTTATTAAGAGTTTTATTGACAACGGAATGGATAAAGGGGCTGACTCTCTTGGGTGGAATTATTATAAATTCATTGGGCCGGAAGGCAGCTGGAATACAATTATCAATGATTATAAGGCAAATGACAGGCTGGTACAGTCCGTTTTCTTTGGAGCACCTACTCCTACCATGAGCACCAATCTTTCTTCTATGGACAAGATGCAGGCAGAGACATATGTAAATATTATTATGGGAACGCAGTCTCCTGATACCTTTGATGATTTTGTAAAGAGTTGGAAGGAGTTGGGCGGTGATCAGATTACCGCAGAAGTAAACGACTGGTATAACACAACCTTTGGTGAGTTGAAATAAAAAGGTTTTTATACTTATATATTATAACTGGGAAAGGCAGACAGGATGAAAGGAAATTATAATATTTTTTATACGCCGGAGGAGCAGTACCCCGGAATGCCCCACGGAGAAATGTGCGGAGACTTTATGCCATTTTTCTGGAAAGGAACCTTCTACTTATTTTATTTGTACAAGTACTGTGTTTATATGGTGGAGACAAAGGACTTTGTGAGCTTTGAAGCTCCAAGTCTGGTACTTCAAAACGGTTCTCCTGAGGATCAGGACTGGCATATCGGAACGGGAAGTGTCTTTGAGCATGATGGAATGTTTTACTTTCACTATACCGGATTCTGTGAAGGAAATGCCGGTGACGAAGAGAGGAATGAACAGGTTATTATGCGGGCTGTAAGCAGAGATCTTAAAACCTGGGAAAAGGATAAATCATTCTTCTTTAGACCGGATACGAGATTCTATGGAAACCTGCATTGGCGTGATCCTCATGTGTTTTGGAATGAAGAGCTTCAGAAATTCTGCATGCTCATAACTGCAGAAGAAAGAGATGGAATTCTGCTGCACTCCGGCTGCACGGCAGTATATGTATCAGAGGATGTAATAAGCTGGGAGCATTATAAAACCCTGTATGCGCCGCGGACCTATATTACACATGAATGTCATGATTGTTTTCAGATAGGTGATAAATGGTATCTCACTTTTTCAAATTATTCACGCTGGTGGGAAACCAGATATCGGATTGCGGATCAGTTCGATGGCCCTTGGAGAGTTCCGGCAGTTGATGATATGTTTGACGGGCGGGAATTCTATGCAGCTAAATCAGTTTCTGACGGGAAGAAAAGATATATGGTGGGCTGGGAATCTATACGGGAAAACTGCAGTGACAGAGGCAGACATGTATGGGGAGGAAACCTTCTTGTACATGAGCTGGTACAGCGGGAGGATGGAAGACTGGGAGTAAAACTGCCGGATACAATTGAACGGTCGTTTGAAAAAATGCTTCCGATAGAAGTGACTCCAAGGCGAGGGGCTTTTCTGAAGGACGAGGACAGGCTGATAGGAGAGGTACCGGATGGCTTTGGCTGGTGTGAGCTTGGCAAATTGAAGGATACTTGTATGTTTCATACCATAATAAGTTGGGAAGAAGGAACAGACACGGCAGGCCTGATGATACATACGGACCCTGATATGAAAAAATGGTGCCAGCTCCGTTTGGAAATAAGCAGGGGAAGAATTTTGATGGATCGCTATAACAGGATGGATGGAGATCAGCTTTATCAGGACGAAAGGCCAATAACATTTAAAAATAACAGTGCAGAGATCAGGCTGGTGGTAAGCGGCAATATTATGCTGGCATATGTAGAGGATGTAGCTCTTGTCTCAAGATGCTATGAGATTGGGACAGGGGATATCGGCATCTTTGTGGAGTATGGTAAAGTCTGTTGCTCACAAATACATCTGTTGGAACAGTAGAAAAATCAGGCATAGTCGGTCATAGCCTCTTTGAGAATTGTGCGGCTATAAGAAAAAACAAGCATATCCCACAGAAAATCGTGTTGTAAGAAGCACGGAATTCTGTGGGATATGCTTAGTTTGCAACAGAAATCCTAAAAATCTGGATCAATCATCAGCTCCTTCTGCTTCCTGTAACAAAAAAGCAATTTCTTCCTTATAAGGAGGGAGCGTTTTGTCAGGATTTTCCGGATCCGGTCGGTAGGGTGTTTCCAGTATCCTGGGGATGCCGGGGAAATCCGGATGGTGTACGATACAGCGCAGCGCTTCGGCACCGATGGTGCCCTCTCCGATATTGGCGTGGCGGTCTTTTGCCGCGCCCAGGCTGTTTTTGCTGTCATTAATATGAAAAACAGCGATCTGTTCCTTGCCGAGTATCCGGTGGAATTCCTCCATGACCCCGTCAAAGTTATCCACAATGTCGTAGCCTGCGTCATTTACATGGCAGGTATCAAAGCATACACGCAGCTTGTCACTGCAGGCAACTCCGTCATAGATGGAGGCAAGCTCTTCAAAGCTCCGTCCGATTTCAGAGCCTTTGCCGGCCATGGTTTCCAAAGCTATACATACCGGTGTGTCCGGGGTGAGCACCGCATTCAGCCCCCGGACGATTTGGCGGATGCCCGCCTCGCTTCCCGCGCCCACATGGGAGCCGGGATGAAGTACCAGCACGCTGCTGCCCATGGCGGCGGTCCTTTCCAGCTCCAGCGCCAGAAAATCCACAGCCAGGGAGTAGGTATCGGGATTTACCGTGTTGGCCAGATTGATAATATAGGGCGCATGCACTACAAAATCCTCGATCCCGTTCTGTTTCATATAATCTTTTGCAGCATCTATATTCAGTTCGCTGACAGGCTTCCGCTTTGTATTCTGGGGCGCGCCGGTATACACCATGAAGGTATTGGCCCCGTAGGACACGGCTTCGCGCGCCGAACCAAGCAGCATTTCCTTTCCTGCCATTTTTACATGAGATCCGATTTTTATCATAAAAAATACTCCTGTATCAGGTATCTTTTCCGGGTTGCTTTCAGCCGCTTTTCCGGCGGCAGGAAATCAGTATAGCACAGGATTTGCTTTGTGAAAAGATAAAATTTCAGGGAATTATTATGTTGATGTGGATAAAATTGTGGAATGTGCGGATTACCAAAAACGGAGACGATTTTTTTCGGAAATGTCCTGTGGAAAACTTGTTTATGGCGCCATGAATTGTGGATAACTATGTGGAAACTGGGGATTTCTTATGCAGATAATGTCGAATAAATAAGAAATTTGGTACTTATGCACATTTTCACATGATGGTCGATATTGAGTAAAAATGACCCTGTGGTTACTCCAGTTATGTAAATCAATGTGGATAATTCAGAAGCCTTATCCACAAAAAACCCCTTTTTATAGGAGTGGAAAATACTGTGAATTTATGTTATCCACACATCTGGATAAGTGGAAAATTATCACCGGATATGTGGAAAAATACCTGTGCGGAAAGCAGTGGAAAGTGCGTCCGGTATATGTTATACTTGCACGGGAAACTTTTATTGCGGAGATTTTTGCGGGTTTCCCTGAAAAGAAGAAAAAGGAGGACACAGCGATGTGGGCTTACGAAAGCGTTTTTTACCAGATATATCCTCTGGGCTTCTGCGGAGCGCCGTTTGAAAACGACGGGACGCAGCAGGCGCCGGAGACTGCGGGAATACGGAAGGTGATTGACTGGATCGGACATATCAGAAAGCTGGGGGCAAATGCCATATATTTTTCTCCCCTGTTTGAATCCGATACCCATGGATACAATACAAGGGATTTCAGGAAGGTGGACCGCCGCCTTGGCACGAATGAGGATTTTAAGGAGGTTTGCTCCAGGCTTCATGAGGAAGGAATCCGCGTGGTTCTGGACGGGGTGTTTAACCATGTGGGAAGAGGCTTCTGGGCTTTTCAGGATGTGCTGAAGAACAGGGAGAATTCTCCCTATCTTAACTGGTTCCACATTAATCTGGGAGGAAACTCCAATTACAATGACGGCCTCTGGTACGAGGGCTGGGAAGGCAATTACGATCTGGTAAAGCTGAACCTGCGAAATGAAGAGGTCATCAACCATATTTTTGAAAGCATCAGGCTGTGGGTGGAGGAGTTTGATATTGACGGGCTCCGCCTGGATGTGGCTTACTGCCTGGATCACGATTTTGTAAGACGGCTGCGCAGCTTCTGCGACGGGCTGAAGGAGGATTTCTTCCTTGTGGGAGAGATGCTGCACGGAGATTATAAGGTGCTGGTGAATGACGGCATGCTGCATTCCTCCACTAATTATGAGTGTTATAAGGGGCTGTATTCCAGCTTTAACAGCATGAACCTGTTTGAAATTGTCCATTCATTGTTAAGACAGTTCGGTCCCGAAAACTGGACGCTTTACAAAGGGCTGCATCTGCTTTCCTTTGTGGATAACCATGATGTTACGAGAATTGCCAGCATCCTGTCCAATGAGAAGCATCTGCCGTTGATCTATGCGCTGATGTTCGGCATGCCGGGAATTCCCTGTGTCTATTATGGAAGTGAATGGGGCGCCAAAGGAAATAAAAGTGAAGGGGATCAGGCGCTGAGGGCTTGCTTTGAAGCACCCGTGGAAAATGAATTATCTGAATTCATCAGCCGTCTGGCTGAGGCTAAAAAGAACTCCCATGCGCTCAATTACGGCGCATTCCGTTCGGTGGTACTTACCAATAAGCAATGTATTTTCGAACGCGCTGCCGACGGGGAAAGGGTGCTTGTGGCAATTAATGCGGACAGCGAGCCATATACGGCCCACTTTGATGCGGGCTGCGGCATGGCGGTGGATCTGATTTCAGGAGAAAACCACGATTTTGGCGGAGGAAGCCAGCTTGCGCCCTACAGCGCGTATTTCTGGAAGTGCGAAGCGTAAGGCAGCAGCCGCGGAGGTATGGAACAGTTACATTGAATCAAAAAAACAGAGGTACCGGGCAGAGCTGCTCCGGGTTCTTTCTGAACTTTGGGTATACTGTATAAAACATTAGCTGGTATCAATTCGATACCAGCTTGTTTTATAGCAATGCAGAAAGTGAGAAATCCTGATTCTTAGGAAGAAAAGCTAATTTACATTTTTTCTCCAGATTGACTAGTCCGCTTCTACCATATACAATACGTTTGAGGACTTTGAATTTGTTGTTGTTTCCTTCAACAAATCCAGAGCTTACAGAAAGGGATATCGCATTCTTGACCGGAGTGATATCCTTTTTTATTCCATTACAAAATGATTCTATCTTGCTCTCACTATACTTTTCCAAATATTCATCCAGTTTCGTTTCGTCCTTCCCCAATAATAATGCGTGAAATTCTTTGAACATAGTTTCAACTTTTTCTACAACAGGATATTGGCCTTTTATCTGACCAATATATTTTTCAATATTTGGATCACGTTTCGTCTTAGGATTACAGGTCAGAATATATTTGAGCAAATCTGTCCTGGTGATTATTATTACTCCAGGTGGTAACACCCATTCCATAACTGTTTTTGCATTGAACGGGGTTCTGTCTGGAAAATTATTTTTCCCGATAAGATAAATATAGTCTGCAAGGTTGCGCTCAGATTCGTGAAATGCTTTTTGATGTTTTATATAAAAGTAAATCAGTTCATTGCTACAGCCATCAGCCATCATCTTATAAATGACATTTAACCACGCATTCATAGGTGATTCCCGCTTTTTATAATTATTGGGATTCTCCAGACGGGAAATATCTTCCTGCGTCATAGACAGATATCTCTTTGCTGTCAATGACGATATTCCAAACACATCTGCTACGCCTTTTAGCCGTGGTTTCTTTTGATTAGCCCAATACTCCTGTACGTCTCGGATTAATTGCTGTTTTTTTTCCGCATCTCTTCGTGATGCTGGTATTGTGCTGAGTTTAAATTGTGTTTCTTATTATCATAAAACAACTCGTTACCATCTGAATCTCTTGGAGAAGTATTATCATAGTGCAGGCTATCAAGTAAGGAATTATCTGGTGTCTTTTCTCTCAATATTTTATCTGGTGCGTTTTCAGATACTTTTCCATTTTGAATGTATAGTTTAGTCGGCATTTCTTCTTTGAAAATGTCTTTCATATATTCAAGAAGATTTTGCAATAAATGAAACCTATCAGCTACTTGAATACAGTCCGGCAGTATTTCATTGATAGCAGAAGCATATGCACTTGCCCGGTCTCTGGCAACAAAACGTACTTTAGTATGTGATTTCAACCATTCTTTCAGTGGTTCGCCATCACGTCCGTCCAGTAATGCTATCAGATGGTGATCCTTTAAATCGTAAATGGCAGTAGCATATGTCTGGCCTTTTCGAATTGCGACATCATCAATGCCAATTTCTTCTACATCCGGATTATCTATGAATTCGATTCTGTCATACAGACGTTGTATGGTGTCATTACTAATCTGGACACCGAGCAGCGCCAAAACTTTGCTTGCCCCCTCATTACTCAGAAACATTGAAACAGCAAGAACTAATGTATTTAATGCATCTGTGCGCACCTGAGAAGCTTTCGCAAATGGAAGATCTTCCATAAAGACCTTGCAATCGCAATCAGGATTCTCACAGTCATATTTATACACGTTTGCATGTAAGAAAGTTTGCTTACAGCGGACAGGGGTATCCTGAAATTTTCTTCTGTAAGTAGCATGAAGTTTGTGACTCATTTTTCCACAAACGGGACAGCAACAGCCATGTTCTTTCGATTTGATATAGATATGTAAGCTGTCTTCATTTTCAATATGGTTATAAACGTAGTGATTGTTATCTAACAGGAAAGAATAATCTTGTGTCGGAAAGTACTTCAATCGTTTCATCTTCTTTCATCTTTTGATAACTCTATTATACTATAAATACCCAAATATGAGAAGCTATTAGATAAAGAAAAAGCAGATACTTTCGTATCTACTTTTTCTTGCCATACCCAATGTTCAGAAAGAACCCTGCTCCGGCGCTTCTGTTTTTTTATAAAGCCTTTTAAAGATAACCCATGTCGGTACGGCAGGGCGCAGCCGCCGTACATGGCTGTACAGGGATTACCGGGCGGCCTCGTCCAAAAGACGGCGAACGGCACGTACAGCGCTTTCATCGGTCTGCCAGATTTCATACTCGCTCATGCCGGGCAGGCCCATGGATACCCGGGGGTTACGAAACTGCATTCCGCTTTCCAGAATCCGTTTCCCGGACATATGATAGGCTGTCAGGGAGGTCTGCTCCAGCAGTGTGCGTACGGCGCCGGCGTTAATGCCTGCGCCGGCCAGAATTGTGAGATCAGGGCCGGCCTGCGCCTGAAGCTTCTTAAGAAGCTCAATGCCCTTCAGACAGGACGGAGCCTGGCCGGAAGTGAGGATGGTGTTGATTCCCAGGGCCTTTGCCTGCTCCAGGGCCTCAAACGGATCCCGGCACATGTCAAAAGCGCGGTGAAGCGTTACGGACATACCCTCCGCCGCTTCCATCAGCTGTTTCATGGCTTCCATATCCAGCCTTCCTTCAGGCGTAAGGCAGCCGATAACCACACCTTCCGCACCTGCCTGGCGGAACTGTTTAACTTCCTCCAGGATTATCTGGAATTCTTCCTGGGAATAAAGAAAATCGCCAAAACGGGGACGTATCAGCGCATGGATCCGTATGCTGCTGTGCCTGCGGATCTGCCGGTAAAGAGCCAGCGTGGGTGTGGTTCCGCCTATAATCAGGTTGGAACAAAGCTCAAGCCTGTCGGCGCCGCCTTTTTCCGCCAGCAGTGCGGATTCTGCAGAATCAACGCAGCATTCCAGTAAATAAGAAGACATAGCATTCCCTCCAAATCAGTTAATACAGTACATTGAACGTGAACAGTAACATTGTGTTAATTTAAGAAAATACAGTGTTTTGTACCAGGGTAAATCCGGTGCATCTGCACTAAGTGTAACATAGTACGGACATAAATTCCACAGCGGAACCGCCGTTGACTGCGGCTGCAGCTGCCTGAAAACCGCGAAAAATAAGTTAATATGAATAAATATGGAGAAAACTGCGATAAATGTGTACGAACTGTGAACAAAATCTTATGAAATTCATAATTTGTTAAAAAAGTTTATAAAAACTATTTACAAGTTTAGAAAAACATGTTATTCTCATTTTCGTAATAAAGATTCAGCCGGATATCCAGCTGAGCGTTCGATTAGGAGGAGAATTAATTATGAAGAAAAAATTAGTAGCAGTTTTAACAGCAGCAGTTATGACATCCGCTCTTATGGTAGCTTGTGGTTCCAGCGATGCAGCAGCACCTGCAGAATCTACCGTAGCAGCAACTGAGTCCGTAGTTGAAAGCTCCGTAGCAGAAAGCTCTGAAGTAGAGTCTACTGTAGAAGAGAGCACAGAAGCAGCTTCCACCGAAGCTACTGTAGAAGCTACAACTGAAGAAGCAAGCACAGAAGCAACTGAAACTGCTTCTACCGAAGCTGAAGCTACTGAGACAGCTACAGAGTCTACAACAGCAGCTGAATAATTCAGCCGGTTATTCTAATAAAATAATAAGAAAGCAGGATTTCCCGCCACATGGAAGATCCTGCTTTTTTATTATTTTATAAGAAGGTTCTGCCTGCGGCCGACGGGGCGGGCAGGCTTTTCCGTTGGCTTCCGGCCGAAATAAGAGGCAGCGCAAAATTATAGGGCAACGGAAATCCGCCGCCCGGAATCGGTCAGGAAATATGCAGCCTGGGCTCCAGCCTGTTGGCCAGGAAACAGCCGGCAAGACCTGCAAGGACACCAAAGATAAGGCCGAAAAATACATCCGTGGGATAGTGTACATACAGATAAAGGCGGGAGAAAGCGATACAGGCCGCCAGGATCAGAGCCGGTATGCCAAAACGCCTGTTGTTTTTCATAATGGCAGTTGCAGAAGCAAAAGAGGCAAAGGTATGGCCTGAGGGAAAGGAAAAATCCAGCGGCGGCGGTATCAGCAGCTCAATGGCCGTATTTACGGTAAAGGGCCGCAGCCTTGCTACCAGGGGCTTCATGATCATATTGCCGGTTACGAGCATAATCAGCAGGGCAATGGCAGAGGCAAGGCCTGTTTTCCTCGTTTTCGGGATAATAAGCAGCACAAGGGTAAGCAGGATCCAGAAAATACCCGCATTTCCCAGAGCGGAAATAAAGGGCATAATCACATCCAGAAATTCATTTCGCAGCAGATGCTGTACAGCGTTTAAAAAATCAATTTCCCAGCTCATAGGTTATCCTTTCGTAAGTGTACGGCGTCCGTACAGTTATTTTTCTTTTTCTAATTTTTTCCTGACAACAATGAAACAGATAAAATGGGCTATGGCGGTTACAAGCCAGGTGACCGGATAGGACAGGTAGAGTATAAACAGGCTCCGGTGCCACTGGAAGATGGTAAATATCCAGACGATCCGCAGTCCACAGGCCCCGGCCAGCGATACAATCATGGGGAGCACGGAATAGTTCAGGCCGCGCAGGCTTCCCACAAGAACATCCATCATGCCGCACAGGAAATACACCGTACAGATGACCTGCATACGCATCAGGCCGTATTGGATGACCTCCGGATCGGAAGAATAAATATGCAACAGCCTGTCTCCAAGGAAGTAGGCGGCATTGCCCATGACCAGCCCGACAGTGATGACGAGCAGCTCACAGGTAATGAGGATTTTGTTGATACGTTCTTTTTTTCCGGCGCCCAGGTTCTGGCTGGTAAAGCTCAGGGAAGCCTGGTAGAAGGAGTTCATTGAGGTATAGACGAAGCCTTCCAGATTACTGGAGGCAGTGCTTCCCGCCATGGCGATGGAGCCGAAGGAATTGATGGAGGACTGGATCAGGACGTTTGAAATGGAAAAAACAGCGCCCTGCATTCCGGCCGGCAGCCCGATCCGTATCATCTGGATCAGTTTATCCTTATGAATATGGAGCTTATTCAGATACAGCTTAAAGCATCCTGTCTCATGAATCAGGCAGCGCAGCACCAGCAGTGCGGAAACACACTGGGAAATAACGGTGGCTGTTGCAACGCCCGCAACACCCATATGGAAGCAGATGACAAAAATCAGGTTGAGAACCACATTGATGACGCCGGCGGCAAACAGAAAATACAGGGGTCTCTGGGTATCCCCTGTGGCGCGTAGTATGGCGGCGCCGAAGTTATAAAGCATGGTGGCGGGCATTCCCACAAAATAAATACGCATATACAGCGCTGCCTGCCCCAATACGTTATCGGGTGTTCCCATCAGGGTCAGGAGCGGTTTGGCAAGAATGATGCCGAAGAAAATGAGAAAGGTGCCGCACAGGAGACTGAGCAGGACGGAGGTATGGACCGTCTCGCTGACCGCCTTTTCGTGTCTGGCGCCCATATAGTTGGCAACCAGGACATTGGTGCCGATGGAGAGGCCGATAAATACGTTTACCAGCAGGTTGATGAGGGAACCTGTGCTTCCTACGGCGGCCAGAGCCTCATGGCCGGCAAACCGGCCCACAACAACAATATCGGCCGCGTTGAATAAAAGCTGCAGGATGCCGGAAAACATAAGAGGGACGGCAAATTTCAGTAATTTTCCGGTTAGGGGACCGTTGCACATGTCGATTTCATAGGATTTTGTCTTCATGATATGCGGGATTTCCTTTTTTATGTATATTCAGAAAAATTTATAAATTTCCATAATTACCCTGAACGGATAATTATATTACAGATTGTACCTCTGTTTTCGAGGGAAAACAAGGGGGGACATCGTGCCTGCGGATAGTTGGTTACCGTTAATTAAAAAAAGGTGTTGACAACAGTTCATACTATTGTTATAGTAGTAATAGAACAAATAAAACAAATGCAGATACAGGAGGGCAATGTGTATGAATATTTCAAAATTTACACAGAAATCCATGGAAGCCGTGGAACGGTGCCAGAAGCTGGCCTATGAATACGGCAACCAGGAAATAGAAGAAGAACATCTGCTCTATAGCCTCCTTACCATAGAAGACAGCCTGATACTTAAGCTGATTGAGAAAATGGGTATTCAGAAGGAGCACTTTGTTAACCGGGTGGAGAACGCGGTGAGCAAGCGTGTCAAGGTGCAGGGCGGACAGGTTTATGTGGGAAGGGATCTGAATCAGGTGCTTACCTCCGCAGAGGATGAGGCAAGGCAGATGGGAGACGAATATGTTTCCGTTGAGCATCTTTTCCTGAGCATGATCAAGCATCCAAATAAGGAAATCAAGGCTATCTGGACCGAATACGGCGTTACCAGGGAACGGTTTCTGCAGGCGCTTTCCACAGTGCGGGGCAACCAGAGGGTAACCAGCGACAATCCGGAGGCTACCTATGATACGCTGGAGAAGTACGGCGAGGACCTGGTGGAGAAGGCGAGGAACCAGAAGCTTGATCCGGTAATCGGCAGAGATGCGGAGATCCGTAACGTTGTCCGTATCCTTTCCAGAAAGAGCAAGAACAATCCGGTCCTTATCGGTGAACCCGGCGTGGGCAAGACGGCTGTTGTGGAGGGCCTTGCCCAGAGAATTGTGCGCGGCGATGTGCCCCAGGGACTGAAGAATAAGAAGATTTTCGCACTGGATATGGGCGCGCTGGTGGCGGGCGCGAAATACAGAGGCGAGTTTGAGGAGCGTCTGAAGGCCGTGCTTGAGGACGTGAAGAATAGCGAAGGCCAGATTATACTTTTCATAGATGAGCTGCATACCATTGTGGGGGCAGGTAAGACGGAAGGAAGCATGGATGCCGGAAATATGCTCAAGCCCATGCTGGCCAGGGGCGAGCTGCACTGCATCGGCGCCACCACGCTGGACGAGTACCGCCAGTATATTGAAAAGGATGCAGCACTGGAACGCCGTTTCCAGCCTGTTATGGTGGATGAACCCACGGTGGAGGACACCATTTCCATCCTCCGCGGACTGAAGGAGAGGTATGAAGTATTCCATGGCGTGAAAATTATGGATAACGCGCTGGTAAGCGCCGCCATCCTGTCCAATAGATATATTTCTGACCGTTTCCTGCCGGATAAGGCCATTGACCTGGTGGATGAGGCCTGTGCCCTGATTAAGACGGAGCTGGATTCCATGCCTACCGAGCTGGATGAACTTCAGCGTAAAATCATGCAGATGGAAATCGAAGAGGCTGCGTTGAAAAAAGAAGAGGATCGGCTGAGCCAGGAGCGTCTTACGGACCTGCAGAAGGAACTGGCGGAGCTGAAGGAGGAATTCCAGAACAGAAAGGCCCAGTGGGATAATGAAAAGGCAAGCGTGGAGAAGCTGTCGAAGCTGCGTGAACAGATAGACGCCATCCAAAGCCAGATAGAAATCGCCCAGAGAGAGGGTAATCTGGAAAAAGCGGCGGAGCTGAGCTACGGCCGGCTGCCGGAGCTGCGCAGACAGCTGGAGCTGGAAGAAGAGAAGGTTAAAAATGAAGATCTGTCCCTGGTACACGAAAGTGTAAGCGAGGATGAAATTGCCAGAATCGTGTCCCGGTGGACCGGCATACCGATTTCCAAGCTGACGGAGAGCGAGAGGAACAAGACGCTGCATTTGGACGAGGAGCTTCATAAGAGGGTGATTGGCCAGGATGAAGGCGTTACCAAGGTGACGGAGGCAATTATCCGTTCCAAGGCCGGCATTAAAGACCCTACCAAGCCTATTGGCTCCTTCCTGTTCCTGGGACCTACCGGCGTAGGTAAGACAGAGCTTGCAAAGGCGCTTGCAGCGGCGTTGTTTGATGATGAAAACAATATGGTCCGCATTGATATGAGTGAATATATGGAGAAATACTCCGTGTCCAGGCTGATCGGAGCGCCTCCCGGATACGTAGGCTATGAAGAAGGCGGACAACTGACCGAAGCGGTCAGAAGAAAGCCCTACTCGGTGGTGCTGTTTGATGAAATAGAGAAAGCCCATCCGGATGTATTCAATGTGCTGCTTCAGGTGCTTGACGACGGCCGGATTACGGATTCCCAGGGAAGGACGGTAGACTTTAAAAACACCATCCTGATCATGACGTCCAATATCGGAGCCAATTATCTGCTGGAGGGCATCAGCCACGACGGCGAGATTACGGAGGAAACGGAAAACTATGTAATGACGGATCTGCGCGCTCATTTCAGGCCGGAGTTCTTGAACCGTCTGGATGAAATCATACTGTTCAAGCCGCTTACCAAAGATAATATCGGAGGCATAATCCGCCTGATTATCGGGGATTTGAACAAACGTCTTTCCGACAGGGAGCTGACGATTGAACTTACCCCTGCGGCAGAGGAATTTGTTGTGGATAATGCATATGATCCGGCATACGGCGCAAGGCCGTTGAAGAGATATATTCAGAAGTATGTGGAGACGCTTTCCGCGAAGCTGATTCTGCAGGACGCAGTGGGAGAGGGCGATACCATCCTTATAGATGTAAAGGACGGCAGTCTGGAAGCCCACAGGAAGGAAGTTCCCGCCAATATGTAACAGCGCGGGCAGGCGGCCCATAATGCGGCAATCGTTAATGGCCGGCTTCCGGCGGCGGTCCTGGGAACTGGATTTTGCGCCAACCATGAAGGCGTCGGACTGTAAAACTTTAAATGAAAATAAAATCCCCTCCGGTGAGATATACACCGGAGGGGATTTTGTAATGGCTCAAAAAATATGGATGCTAAATCCAAACTTGCATTCCAGAAAGTTCAGTTATCTGAATTGTTACATTATTTTGCCGGCTGAAATACAATGCTATTTTTCAGCCTTATTCTCATCTTCTTTTTTCCCGGCGCCAAGACGGCCCATCAGAGCCACGACCAGGCTGATAATAATGATAACGGTGAAAATTCCAACCATACCCTTTCCCATGATGGACAGGGTAATTAAAAAATTATTCCACATAAAAAATACTCCTTTCCGTAACAGTAAGTTAACCTGCGGTTAAAAGCGTCCGTCCCACAAACAGGCGGAAGCCAGGCTGAAATCGTCCGTCCTACAGATAAGCGGAAACCAGGCTGATAACCAGGCCGCCCGCGATAACGGAAGCAATCTGGCCGGAAACATTGACGCCGGTCGCCTGCATGATAAGAATATTGCCAGGATCTTCCTTCATGGCCATCTTCTGTACGACTCTGGCGGACATGGGGAAGGCCGAAATACCGGCGGCGCCTATCATGGGATTGATTTTTTCCTTGCGGAACAGGTTCAGGACCTTGGCAAAAAGAACGCCGCCGATGGTGTCGAATACGAAAGCCACAAGGCCGAGCACCATGATCAGCAGGGTGTCAAGGCGTACGAAGGCATCCGCTCTCATGCTGAAGGAAATGGTGATTCCCAGAAGCAGGGTAATCAGGTTGGCAAGGGAGGTCTGGGCGGTATCGGAAAGATTTCCCAGGACGCCGCATTCACGAAGCAGGTTGCCGAACATCAGGAAACCGACTAAAGATACAGAGGCGGGGGAAATCAGTCCCACCAGGAAGGTAACAATTATCGGGAAAAGGATCCTGGTGGTCTTTGTAACCGGTCTGGCCGGTTTGGCGGGCATGCGGATCCGTCTTTCCTTTTTCGTGGTGACCAGACGGATGGCAAAGGGCTGTACAATGGGAACCAGCGCCATGTAAGAATAAGCGGCGACGGCAATTGGGCCGACATACCTGGAACCCAGAACCTGGGAAACCAGAATGGAGGTGGGGCCGTCGGCAGCGCCGATGATTCCGATGGATGCGGCATCCTTCAAATCAAAGCCCATCAGAGCGGCGGCGCAGATGGCAAAGAAAATACCAAACTGGGCGGCAGCGCCGAAAAGGAACATGACGGGCTGGGAAAGAAGGGGACCGAAGTCAATCATGGCTCCGATACCGATAAACAGCAGAATCGGGAGCGCTTCGGAGGCCTCAATCCCTACGTTGAACAGCCATTCAATGATACCGTTAACCTCTCCGATGCCGGACATGGTCTGGTTGATGACGCCGGACAGCGGAAGATTGACGAGAATGGCGCCGAAGCCCATGGGCAGAAGCAGCGCAGGCTCGTACTCCTTTTTGATTGCGAGATAAATGAGCAGGAGGCTGACAAGATACATAATTACCTGCTGGGGGGTGATGGACAGTAATCCTTCATAAATGAATTCCATACTTTTTCATCCTTTCTTTGTGGTGGTAAAATGTTGCAGGGCTGCAGCGTCATGTACATTTTACGGGAGGCGCCAGGCTCTTACAGTAATGGTAAAGCAAAAACGCCGCCCGGGGAAATTCCTGTAAAACCATAAAAAAAGAGACCTTCGGCGTACGCCAAAAGTCTCGTTCTTTCTTCACAGAAAGTGTACAACCATGATTCAGCCTGCCTGTCCCGGCATACGGTACTGTAAATCTGCGTTTCCCGTAATGCGGACGGCCTGAATCAGGGTATGTTGATTGTACATGGATACTACTCCCCTTTAACTTATCTTCAGAATAGCATCAAAAAAGAAGCTATGTCAAGTCCATTTCATAATATGAACAAAATATATACATGAATTCAGGGGGGGAATGGCGTGTGTCGCTCTGCCCGGAGCTGGTTTTGTCCCCGGAGACGTCAGCGGCGGTGATGCAGTTCCCCCCTGTCCATGGGACTGTCTGCCCGGCGTTCTGTTTTCCGGGAGGGATGGGGGCTATTTGCGTGACTCGCATGCAAATATTAGAAGAAAATAAGCCAGGTTTCTTGAAAGAAGGGCGGGGATTGCCTATAATAGGGGAGGCTCCTGCTGGTGAATTTGCGAGGCGGGTGATGGTGCAGGGGATGTTGGTTTGGCTGTGAAAGGATTAGGCGGTTGCGGCTGATTTTTTGGATGATTATGGAGGTAGTGTTATGGTGATGCCTGAGGATCCGGTGATGCTGTTGAGTTTTGTGAATATGAAGCTCAGGGATTTTTATGGGAGTCTGGATGCGTTGTGCGAGGAGTGCGGCGTGGATAAGGCCAGGCTTGTGGAAAAACTGAAGAAGATAGATTATGTTTATGATGAGGAGAGAAACCAGTTTGTCTGATAAGAGGATAACGGTAAGGCGGGACGGGGAAGAGCGGGTGATCGAAGCGCCTGTGGGAGCAGGATTTCTCAGTCTTTTGAAGATGCATGGGTTTCCTTTGGTGTGCTGTAATGGGAAGGGGACGTGCGGGCGGTGCCGGATTTTGTTCGAGGGGCAGAGGGCGCCGCTGCCTGTGGCGGCGGACAGGATCGCTTTTTCGGCGGAGGAGCTGAGACAAGGGTACCGGCTGGCGTGTATGCACCGGGTACAGGGGGATTGTACTGTGCGGGTGGAGTTCGTGGAAAGCAGGACTGTGGAAGCGGTTACGGATCATGGCGGCGGGATAAGGGACGGCAGTGCAGGTGCCGCCAAAGACAGCGGCGCGGCGAATGGAGGAATGCCGGGCCGCAGCGCAGAGTATCTGATCGCAGTTGACCTGGGGACGACAACGGTGGCCATGCAGGCTGTGGCAGCGGATTCCCTGCGGGAGCTGAGGCGGGGAGGAAGGCTGCGTATCCTTGGGGAATACAGCTGTATGAATCCGCAGCGCAGGTGGGGGAGTGATGTGATTTCCCGGCTGCAGGCGGCGGAAAGGGGAGAGGCCGGAGAACTGGCAGAGGCTGTTAGAGATGTCCTGGAAGAGGGTGTGGAACAGCTTTGCGGTGAGCTGGGCGGGAGGCCGGAGAGTATCTGGCTGGCGGGAAATACTTCGATGGAGCATCTGCTGATGGAGTTGGATACGCGGACGCTTGGAAGATATCCTTTTACTCCGGTATGCCTGCAGGAAATGTGTCTTACCGGAAGGCAGGGGAAGGACGGCGTTTCGGGACAGGAGATCCGTTTATTGCCGGGAATATCGGCTTTTGTGGGCGCAGATATTACGGCGGGGCTTCTGGCCTGCGGTTTTGCGGAGTGTGAAGACGGGGAATGCAGATTGTTTATTGATCTCGGGACGAATGGGGAAATGGCAATCGGCAGGGGAGACAGGCTCATCTGTACGGCTGCCGCGGCCGGCCCGGCTTTTGAAGGCGGCGCAGGAGTTAATGTGCCGGGAACGGATATGATTGCATTGCTGGCAGAAATGCTGGAGGGCGGTGTGATTGATGAGACAGGCCTGCTCCAGGAGCCTTTTTTTGATACGGGCTGGCAGAAGGGAGAGCTGCGTATCACACAGCAGGATATCCGCGGGCTGCAGATGGCAAAAGCAGCGGTATGCGCGGGTGTGGAGCTGCTGATGGAAGCTATGGGGACGGATGCCTCCCGGATTGACAAAGTCTTTCTGGCCGGCGGTTTCGGTTATTTCCTGGATGTGGAAAAGGCGGCCCGGATCGGTTTATTCCCTCCGCAGCTGGCGGGAAGGGTGACTGCGGTGGGGAATACCTCGCTTTTGGGAGCCTGCCTTTATGGCGGGGAGGAATCCCTGCGGGAAAAAGCGGAAGCCATGTGCCGCAGGGCCGAGGTGCTGAATCTGGCGGAATTGCCGGGATTTGAGCAAAAATATCTGGAACGGCTGAATTTTTAACCGGTGCTTTCCGGTGGGGAATTTTCAGACATTGTATATGTTTGAGTGTGACTGTTCAGGACCTTCACAGTTACGTACGTTTTCGTTGACAGTTAAATGAATGGAGTAAAAAAACTGCCCGTCAGGGAACCTGTATTTTGCTCCGCAAAACTAAAATCAGGAGTAAAATCATTTCCTTTTCAGAGGACGCGCATTTTACTCCACAAAAACAGGAGAATAAAAAAGATGAAACTTGTGATTATTGAACCGCTCGGCGTAGAAAAGGAGAAGCTCCTTGCGCTGGCAGAGGAAAAACTGGAAGGAAAGGTGGAAATCGTATATTATGATACCCGCGTTACGGATACGGAAACGTTGATAGAACGGGCGAAGGATGCGGATATTCTCGCTTTTTCCAATCTGCCCTTTAAAAAAGAGGTGCTGGAGCACTGTGATAACCTGAAGATGATTTCCGTAGCTTTTACGGGTGTGGATCATGTGGCTATGGATTACTGCCGGGAAAGAGGAATCCTGGTGAGCAACTGCGCCGGATATTCCAATACGGCGGTGCCGGAGCTTGTGTTCGGCATGGTGCTGAACCTTTACCGGTATATTATTGAGTGCAATCAGGCTGTCCGTGAGGGAAAGGATAAGACCGGGCTTGTGGGACAGGAGCTGGAAGGAAAAAAATTCGGCATCATTGGAATGGGCGCAATAGGGACAAGGACCGCGCAGCTTGCCAGGGCATTTGGATGTGAGGTTTACGGTTATAACAGGAGCCCCAGAGAAACAGAAGGCGTCACCATGACGGATATGGATACTCTTTTGCGGGAATGCGATATTGTATCACTCCATGTACCACTGACCGAACAGACAAAGGGGCTGATAGGTGAGGCGCAGCTTCGTCTGATGAAGCCCAATGCGATTCTTGTCAATACGGCAAGAGGGCCGGTGGTGGACAGCCAGGCGCTGGCGGCAGCCCTGGAAGAGGGAAGAATTGCCGGAGCGGCAGTGGATGTATTTGAAACAGAGCCTCCCATCAGCGAGGATCATCCGCTTCTGAAAGCGCCCAGGCTGCTTGCCACGCCTCATGTGGCTTTTGCTACAAAGGAGGCCCTTTATAAGAGGGCGGTTATTGTATTCGTTAATATTGCATGCTATCTGGACGGGAAGCCGCAGAACGTGATGTAATAAGGACCGCTGTTTGGCAGGTCAGCGTATTCGCTTCGCGAACCTGCACACGGTACCAGGAAGGAATGATAATTTTCCATCCTGCTGCATATAGTATGAAAGAAAGCGGAAACCAGAGGTCAGTGTCATGCTGAAGGGAAAAGGATGGATAGCGTTCCTGACGATAGTACTTTTTACGGCGGCTTTGTCCTATTTTGCAAGAGAGAAAAACGGGGCCGCAAGGCAGGAAGCGTGGTCCTCCCATACACTGGCGGACGCCGGCTATGAGGATGAAGCGCCATATAAGGGCAAGGTGGCCCTGACCTTTGACGATGGCCCGCATCCGGTATGTACGCCGCAGCTTTTGGTCGGCCTGAAAAAAAGAGATGTGAAGGTGACTTTTTTTGTGACGGGGGAAAACGTGGAGAGCTATCCTGAAATTGTAAAAAGAGCCAGCGAGGAAGGTCATCTCATTGGAAACCATACCTTCCATCATGTACAGCTGACTGCGGCAAATTCAGATGATTTTAAAAAAGAAATTATTTCAACCAACGATATTATCCAGGAGGTGACCGGAAAGGAAACCTCCTTTATCCGTCCGCCCTACGGTTCCTGGGATAAAAAGTATGAAAAGGAGCTGAACATGTTTCCTGTGCTCTGGGATGTGGACCCTCTGGACTGGTGCTCCACAAACGTGGATAAAATCGTGAGGAGCGTGCTTGCGGGAACGAAGGAAAACAGCATAATCCTGATGCATGATTCCTATGATTCCACGGTGACGGCAGCGCTTCAGGTGGTGGATATCCTGAAAGCGGAAGGGTATGAATTCGTGACGGTTGACGAGATTTTGTTTGACTGAAGCTTTGCGGGAATGATATGGGAAAAACAGCGCCGCCTCAGACCGCCTCCATCGTAAGGAGAAGGAAAGGAAGCTGTTTGAAGCGGCAGGGCAGCTGCCTGCGGCGGCATTGCTTTTCCCCCAGGGGCAGCCTGGTATTTCTTCCGATACTGCAAATCCGGGTTATGAAGTTGTCAGTCATGGTTACGAAACTGTCAGTCCTGGTTTTCTTTTTTATCCTTTTCTCTCATCTGTTCCATTTCTTTTTCACTCATTTCGGGCGCGCCGAAGGGATATAATTCACGGTAGGCTTCCAGTGTTTTTTCATGGACGGTGCCGGCGGGAATCAGACCCGTGCAGTCATAGGCGGATACGGCGCTGGTGTAGTCCTGATCTTCGGGAATATTGTAATCTTCATCTTTCATGGGATATTTCCTCCTTTTGGATTTTAGTATATGGAAAGCGGATAAAATTATGCGGCGTGTGTCCTGCGGCAGTATTTCAGCGGCTGTTGATGGAGGGAATTCCTGAAGCATTTTCTTACGGTCAGCGCGGTAAATGCGCAGACCTGCCTGAACCGCTGCCGATGCCTGCCTTTTTTTAAAATCCCTGGCCGGCGCCGATTGATTTCACGGTTGCGGGACGTTATAATAGAGGAAGCCGACGCAAAAAAGTACGGCATCAGGAGAAAAATACAATGGATTTATTTGATTATATGAGAGAAAACAGTATGGAGAAGGAATCCCCGCTGGCGGCCAGGCTGCGGCCAACAACGCTGGACGAGGTGGTGGGGCAGCAGCATATTATCGGAAAGGACAAGCTGCTCTATCGCGCGATCCAGGCGGATAAAATCAGCTCCATCATTTTTTATGGCCCGCCCGGAACAGGGAAAACCACGCTGGCAAAGGTGATCGCCAATACCACAAGTGCGGAGTTCACCCAGATTAATGCAACTGTCGCCGGGAAAAAGGATATGGAGGAGGTCGTGGCCAGGGCGAAGGATACCATGGGCATGTATGGGAAAAAAACGATCCTGTTCATCGATGAAATCCATCGTTTTAATAAAGGGCAGCAGGATTATCTTCTTCCGTTCGTGGAGGACGGAACCGTAATTCTGATCGGCGCGACCACGGAGAACCCGTATTTTGAAGTGAACGGCGCTCTGCTTTCGCGTTCCATTATTTTTGAATTAAAGCCTCTGTCCAGGGAGGATATAAAGGAGCTTCTGCGGCGGGCTGTCTATGACAGGCAGAAGGGGATGGGCGCCTACGACGCGGAGATAGATGAGGACGCCATGGATTTCCTTGCCGATGTGGCAGGAGGGGATGCCAGGCATGCGCTGAATGCCATAGAGCTGGGGATCATGACCACGCCGCGGGGCGCGGACGGAAAAATCCACGTAACGCTGGAGGTGGCGGGCGAATGCATCCAGAAGCGTGTGGTGAAATACGATAAGACCGGGGACAACCATTATGATACGATTTCGGCCTTTATCAAAAGCATGCGGGGGTCGGATCCGGACGCTGCGGTCTATTATCTGGCAAAAATGCTTTATGCCGGGGAAAGTATCACCTTCATTGCGCGCCGTATCATGATTTGCGCTTCGGAGGATGTGGGAAATGCGGATCCCCAGGCGCTTCAGGTGGCTGTGAGCGCATCGCTGGCGGTGGAGCGGGTAGGCATGCCGGAGGCCCAGATCATTCTGGCGAATGCGGTGACTTATGTAGCCTGCGCGCCTAAAAGCAACGCAGCGGTGTGCGCCATTGACGCGGCCATGCGTTGTGTCCAGGAAACAGGAAATCTGCCGGTGCCCCCGCACCTGCAGGATGCCCATTATAAAGGAGCGGCAAAATTGGGACACGGACTTGATTATAAATATGCTCATAATTATCCGAATAATTATGTCAGACAGCAGTATCTGCCTTATGAACTAAGCGGAAGAGAATTCTACAAACCTTCGGGAAACGGTTATGAAGTGAAAATAAAAGAGCATATGAAGCGCATTAAAAAGGAAGCGGCGCTGCCGGAAGAAGAAGAAAAATATAACGGCGGGGATGTGCCGAAAAGAGGATAGTAAAAAACCCTGACATATACACAGTATTGTGTGTGTATGCTAGGGTTTTTTATAATTAAAATAACTGTTCCGTCAGGTATTGGTAAATTTCCTTGTTTTTCTTCTGCCAGTTGGCGCAGATGGAAGCTGCCAGCTCCTGGGTAGGGACGGAAATACGGATGTTCACCAGATCCACGTCCTTGTCCTTTGCCACCAGCTGGGCTTCAAATTCTCCGTTTACCAGCTTGTAAAAATTCCCCTGGATAGAGGATTCGTTGCGCAGCTCCAGCTTATGATTTTTAAAATAATCGATAATGTCGCTTTTGATGGCATCGCTGATCCGGTTCTCAAAATAGTGTAGGGTATCGCGCCCTTCGTCGGTGATCTGCAGCTGTGTCCTGTTCAGTATTGTCCGGGATTCAGCCAGACCGGTTTCCATCAGTTCGGAAATGGCTGTCTGCAGGGTCAGAAAATTGGTGTATTCCTTATCCAGGACGAATTCACTGATCTGCGCTGTGGTCAGGGGAAATGTGACCCTGTCCAGCATGTACAATACAATTAATTTGTAAAGAGTCAAAGGTTCCTGATTCATAGCATTGTCCTTGTCTGATTGAGGAGAGCTTCATGCGCTGATGAAGCGTATTCAATACGTTACGTTTGTTACGGCTCCAGTCCGGAGCTATCAAAAGGCTTTTCGGGCCGTCGCCGGTTACCCGGTGGATGACGATATCGGGCGAAAGGGCGGCAATGCATGTTATTAAAAGGGTAAGGTAGGAATCCAGGGTGAGCACCTGCACCTTACCTGCGCGGTACTCACCGGCCAGGTCGGTATTGTCAAGTATATGCAGAAGCTGCAGCTTGATTCCGAAAATCCCGCACCCATTAAGGAAACGGATGGTTTCCAGGACCATTTCCGTTGTTTCTTCGGGAAGACCCAGGATTACGTGCACGATAACCGGAATTCCGGCGGCGTGCAGTCGGTCACAGGCATGGGTAAAACAGGAAAGCGCATAGCCTCTGCGGATATACCGTGCGGTTTGTTCATGGATGGTCTGCAGTCCCAGTTCGATCCAGATGAACTTGTCCGGATAATCACTTTTCAGGCCTTCCAGCAGCGCCATGACTTCATTTCCAAGGCAATCCGGCCTTGTTGCGATAGAGATGCCGGCAATATCCGGTTCGGAAAGCGCCTGCCTGTAAACGGAATCCAGATAGGATACAGGTCCGTAGGTATTAGTATAGGCCTGAAAATAAGCGATATAGCGGCTGCCTGTCTTTTTGGCCCGAAGAAGCTGTTTGCCGGCTGTCAGCTGTTCAGGGATGGAAAGGGCGCTTCCAGGAGTAAAATCACCGCTGCCGCCTGCGCTGCAGAAAATACAGCCCCGGGTATCCAGCGTCCCGTCCCGGTTGGGGCAGGTTAAACCTGCATCCAGCGCTATTTTATATAATTTTTCACCATAGGTGTTCTTACACCAGGCGTCCAGGGAATAATAGGACTTGCCATGATAATCCATAGTCCTATTTCCGGATGTGTGATTTTACAGCTTCGGCTACCACTTCCGCAACCTTCGGATTAAAGGCTTCAGGCATGATATTGTCTTCGTTCAGTTCCCCGTCAGGCACAAGGGATGCGATGGCGAGCGCGGCGGCCAGCTTCATTTCTTCCGTAATCTGTGTGGCCTGGCCTTCCAGCGCGCCCTTGAAAATTCCGGGGAAGGCCACCACATTGTTAACCTGGTTGGGGAAGTCGCTCCGGCCTGTGCCTACGACTTTTGCGCCCGCAGCTTTTGCAATATCAGGCATGATTTCGGGAACCGGATTGGCCATGGCAAAAAGGATGGCATCCTTGTTCATGGAAGAAACCATTTCCGCGGTTACGATTCCGGGAGCAGAAACACCTATAAAGATGTCAGCGCCTTTCATGGCGTCGGCCAGCGTGCCGTTTTCTCCCTGAAGATTGGTGACCTCCATCATTTTTTCCTGCATCCAGTTCAAATCCTTCGTATCCCTGGAAAGGATGCCGGATTTATCGCACATGATAATATTGGGGAAGCCATAGGTCAGAAGCAGCCTGGTGATGGCAATTCCTGCACTGCCTGCGCCGTTTACCACGATGCGGCAGTCTTCCTTTTTCTTTCCGGTAACCTTCAGGGCGTTGATGATTCCTGCGAGAACCACGATAGCTGTTCCATGCTGATCGTCATGGAAAACAGGAATATCCAGGGTGGCTTTCAGCCGTTCTTCAATCTCAAAGCAGCGGGGAGCGCTGATATCTTCCAGGTTGATTCCTCCGAAGCCGGGAGCCATCCAGGTTACCGCCTTAATGATTTCCTCCGTGTCCTGTGTGTCAAGGCAGATGGGAACGGCATTGACGCCGCCGAATTCTTTAAAAAGGACGGCCTTCCCTTCCATGACGGGCATAGCGGCATAGGGGCCGATGTTCCCAAGGCCCAGTACCGCGGAGCCGTCGGAAACCACGGCAATGGTGTTGGCCTTGATGGTATAGGTATAAGCGGCTTCCTTATCATTGGCTATCACCTTGCATGGCTCCGCCACGCCGGGGGTGTAGGCGAGTGACAGCGCCTCTCTTGATTTAACGGGTGTTTTGGAAACGGTTTCTATTTTACCATTCCATTCTTTATGTAATTCCAGTGCTTTTTCGTTGGTTGTCATGATTTTTCCTCCCATTTGTTTTCCAGCAGGGTAACGCTACAGAAGTATCATATAATATTTGGTTTCGATTCGCAATAGCGAACCTGGAAGATTGTGTTTTCCGTCAGGATGGAGTAAGATAAAAGACAGAAAGAGACAGGAGGTATAGAATGGGAAAACAGGGGAAAAAGAAACGGATCTGGCTGCGTGTACTGCTGGGGATTCTGGCTGCGTTGTTTCTGGTGATTATCGGTTATGTCCTGTACGTGATGATAAGCTATCACAGGCTTCCGGATGACCTGACGCTGGATGTGAGGACGCCGGAGAATGCGGATACAACCGGTGCGGTTTCCGTTGGTACAGATTATGAAATTATTACCTACAATATCGGCTTTGGCGCTTACACGCCGGACTACAGTTTTTTTATGGACGGAGGGAAATCCTCAGTTGCAGCCAGTAAGGAAAGCGTGCTTGCCACAGTTTCGGGCGCCGGTGAGCTGGCGGCGGGCTATGATCCGGACTTCATGATTTTTGAAGAGGTGGATCTTAAAGCCACAAGGAGTTACCATGTGGATGAATATGAGCTGCTGGATAAGTATTTCGGCGGATATTACTCGGATTTTGCCATCAATTATGATTCAGCGTTTCTGATGGTCCCGCCCTGGGAGCCTCATGGAAAAAGCCTGGCGGGAATCGCTTTTTATTCAAAATATCCAATTGCATCGGCTGTAAGGAAGAGTTTCCCCATATCCACCTCCTTCAGCAAGTTCCTTGATCTGGACAGATGCTATTCCATCAGCAGGATCCCTGCAGACAATGGAAAAGAACTGGTTATTTTTTCCCTGCATATGTCTGCTTACGGCAACAGCGATGCTATCCGGGAGGCACAGGTGAATAAGCTGTGCGGGGACATGCAGGCGGAATATGAGAAGGGGAATTATGTGATATGCGGCGGGGATTTCAATCACGATTTGAAGGCATCCGAGGATACTGAGGAGGATCGTGCGTCCTGGGCGTATCCGTTCCCCAGATCCGATTTGCCGGAGGGCTTTTCCTTCAGCATGGATTTTCTGGGAGAAGCGGGAAAGGCGGCTCTTCCGGACAGCGCCCGGAATGCGGATATGCCTTATGAGGAAGGTGTGACTTATACGGTGACGCTGGATGGATTTATTATATCGGATAATATTGAACTGAAGGAATATGAAAATATCCATACAGGTTATCTATATGCGGATCATGATCCGGTGAGAATGGTATTTTCACTGAAGTAGACGGCGGTGAAACGAGACGGCACGTTTAGCATGTGCCGCCCTGGGATGAAAATGGATGAATGCGGCGGCTGCTGCCGGATGGGAAGGGAGAAAAGCGATAAATTACGGCTCTTTTTATAAGGAAAGAACCGGTGCGGTAAATATATTTCAATATTTTGCAGATACTATGGTTTGAAAGAAACAGAGGCCGCAAGCGGCAATCAATCAACCTCTATTATGGAGACAGAAATGAAAAAAAAGACAGGAAGTTCCTCACTGGCCTTTCTGACCGGCATGATTCCCCATCATGAATCCGCCATAGAAATGTCGGAGGAGTATCTGAAGTATGCTCCTGAGGATGCTCATTTCAGGAAACTGGCAGAGGATATTATAACGGCCCAGACTTCGGAAAACGAGCAGATGAAGAATATGATGGAAGATATAAAAAGCGGTTATCAGACCGATGGGACGAAAGAGGAAGCCTATCTTAAGGAATATGATGAAATGATGGAAGGACATCATTCAGGTCATGGATCCTCTGATACACAGGATTTGGATACGGCTTTTGCAGAAGGCATGGTTATGCACCATTAAATGGCCGTGGATATGGCTGAGACCATCATAAAATATTCGGACAATGATTCGGTAACGGATTATGCAAATAGTGTAATTGAGCTGCAGGAGCAGGAAATTTCCCAGATGCAGGACTTCCTGGATGGGAAAAACGGCAGCGGAAACACGCACTGGCATTGACGGAGAATAATATTAAACGTTATCTTATATACGTTTTAAACTTATTCAAAATTGATAAAATATCAAGTAAAATACGCGTCCTGGAAGCTTTTTGAAAAAAAAGCTTCCTATTTTTTTGAATGTGGTGTATAATGTGGACACATAAAGTTTACTTTTTAGAGTATCGTATCCCAATACATATCTTGTTGACGTCACATGTCCGGCTGCCGGATGGCGCCATTGAACAGACGTGGAGAGCTGGCTTTTCATACCTACGATAAGCGGCAGGTCAGCCAGGTGTCATTAATTTATTTCCCGATAAAAGAAAGAAATGAATAACAGACAGAAGAATCAGCAGGAAGTCATCCTGTTTATTAGCGGGTTGTATTGAACCAGATTCATTGTATTTAATTTTGAAACATTTTGTACTATAAGCACGGAGGAAATTCATGAGCATGAGAGAAAAGTATCAGTCCCTGGCATTGGCAGATCTTAAGGAAATTGCCAAGTCAAGAGGAATCAAGGGCACTTCCGGAATGAAGAAAGCGGACATTATTGAGGCAATGGTGGCCCTTGATGAGGAAGCGGAAGGAAGGCCCGGCACGCCGGTCAGGACGGAAGAAAAGGGAGACGCTGCAGACAAGGCTGCGGCTGCGCCGAAAAAGAGCCGGAGTGTGTCTGAAAAGCCTTTGGAAAAGACTGCCCCGGAGAAAAGGACGGCAGAGAAGCCTTCTGAAGTGAAATCGTCAGCGGAAAAAGAAGAAGAGGCAGCGCCTGCGGAAACGGAAGGACAGGCAAGGGTGCAGAATGTACAGCAGGCGGCACCTCAAGTGCAGAACGCAACCCAGGCACAGAGCGCGGCACAGCCCCAGGCGGTAACGCAGCCGCAGAGCGCCTCACAATCACAGCAGGCGAATCAGTCCCAGACTGCTTCCCAGAACAGACCGGCGGAGCGCGGGACGGACAGGAAACCGATGCGCCGGAATACGCAGAACGAGAATGGCAGCCGCAGGAACTACGGAAACCAGGAGCAGCGGAGTACAAGAACCATTATTATGAATAATAACGACAATCGTCAGAATACCCCGGGATCACAGCAGGGTGAACGCACCTATAACGGAGAACGCAGCGTTCCCCAGAACAGAAGCTATAATACGGAACGCGCGGAAAGCAGCCAGCAGGATAATCCGATGCCGGTTCAGAATGTAAATGATGACGACAAGTTCCCATCCGAGCTGGACAGCGGAGTTGCAGCGCATGGTATTCTGGAAGTAATGCCGGACGGCTACGGATTTATCCGCTGCGCCAATTATCTTCCCGGAGAAAACGATGTTTATGTGGCGCCCAGCCAGATTCGCAGATTTAATCTGAAGACGGGCGATATCGTAGAAGGCAATACAAGAATCAAAACCCAGAATGAAAAATTCAGCGCGCTTCTTTATGTGAAATCCATCAATGGATATTCTCCGGATGTGGCGGCGAGAAGATGTAATTTTGAAGATATGACGCCTATTTTCCCGGAGGAAAGAGTCCGCCTGGAGCTGTCACGCTCTTCAACGGCCATGAGGATCATGGATCTGATGAGTCCTGTGGGAAAAGGGCAGAGAGGTATGATCGTATCTCCGCCTAAAGCTGGTAAGACAACGCTGCTCAAGCAGGTTGCGCAGTCCGTAAAAGTAAATAATCCGGACATGCACCTGATCATCCTTCTGATTGATGAACGGCCTGAGGAAGTTACGGATTTCAGGGAAGCAATTGAAGGACCGAATGTGGAGGTTATTTATTCCACCTTTGATGAGCTGCCTGAGCATCATAAAAGAGTCTCCGAAATGGTAATCGAACGGGCGAAACGTCTGGTAGAGCATAAGAAAGATGTCATGATCCTTCTGGACAGCATCACCCGTCTGACCAGAGCCTATAACCTTGTAATCCCGCCCAGTGGAAGAACTCTTTCCGGCGGTCTTGATCCGGCAGCCCTGCATATGCCGAAACGGTTCTTCGGCGCGGCCAGGAACATGCGCGGGGGCGGAAGCCTGACCATACTGGCTACGGCGCTTGTGGATACCGGAAGTAAAATGGACGACGTTATTTATGAGGAATTCAAGGGAACCGGCAATATGGAAATCGTGCTGGACAGAAAGCTTTCCGAAAGAAGAGTATTTCCTGCCATCGATATTCCCAAATCAGGCACCAGAAGAGAAGATCTGCTGCTTACCCCGGAAGAACTGGAAGCCATCGGTATTCTGCGTAAAGCGCTTAACAGCCTGAAGCCGGAAGAAGCTGTGGATAAGATTCTTGATATGTTCGCACGTACAAGAAATAATACCGATTTTGTAAATCTTGTGAAAAAAATGAAGTTTATCTGATATCCGGAATTACTGTCGGGCAGAAATATTGCTGTTTTTTTGCTGCTTTTTGCTTATTTTTACTTGCATTGACAGAAAAGCTATGCTACAATTAAAAAGCTGTTTACAGGTTAATCTGTATCCGGCGGCCGAAAGGTAAGTGGATGAGAACGAAATAACAATAAGGGAACACAATAAATAGAAGAGGTGAAATCATGAAAGAAGGAATCCATCCTGGATATTACCAGGCAACAGTAACCTGCAACTGCGGAAACACATTCGTAACAGGTTCTACCAAACCGGAACTTCACGTGGAAGTATGCTCCAAGTGCCATTCATTCTACACAGGCCAGCAGAAGGCTGCTCAGGCTCGTGGACGTATTGACAAGTTCAACAGAAAGTACGGCGTGGAAAACAAATAAGAGCTGCGAAAAAAGGTTGAGGTTATTTAATCTCAACCTTCTTTTTCATATATATACCGCGTAACTGTTCAGTATCCCTCACAGTTACTGTCCCGCACCAAATCCAACACAACCCGTAAGGGAGGAATTAATATGAGTAAAAAGAACTGCGGACACTATTCCGGCATCGGCGGCCAGGCCGTTCTGGAAGGCGTCATGATGAAAAATAAAGATGAATACGCCGTAGCAGTCAGAAAGCCGGACGGAAACATCGAAGTCAAGAAAGAAAAATATGCCGGAGCCCTGGCCGGCAGCAAGCTTACAAAGCTGCCGTTTGTCAGAGGGGTTTTTAATTTTATAGATTCCCTTGTGCTGGGAATGCAGACTCTGACCTATTCCGCCAGCTTTTACGAAGATGATGAAGCGGAAGAGACCAAAACGGACAAGCTGCTGAACAAAGTAACCAAAGGAAATGCGGAAAAGGTATTCATGGGATTTACGGTAGCCTTCTCCATTGTTCTGGCGGTGGCGATTTTTATCGCACTTCCCTATGGAATCAGCCTGTTGTTTCATTCCTATGTCAGGAATGCTTCTCTTCTCGCCATTCTGGAAGGCGTGGTGCGTCTTGCCATTTTCCTGGCATATGTGGCCATTATCGCTTCCATGAAGGATATCAGAAGGGTTTACCAGTACCATGGTGCGGAGCACAAATGCATTAACTGCCTGGAAAAGGGGCGTCCTCTTACCGTCAAGGATGCAATGAGAAGCTCCAGGCTCCATAAAAGGTGCGGAACAAGTTTTCTTTTGTTTGTCATGCTGATAAGCATTATCCTTTTCATGTTCATCCGGGTGGAGAACCCTGCGCTCAGGCTTGTGGTCAGGATTCTTCTGATTCCTGTAATTGCCGGGATTTCCTATGAAGTAATCCGCCTTGCGGGAAGAAATGACAATGTAATCATCAATCTGATTTCAAAACCCGGAATGTGGCTTCAGAAACTGACCACCAGAGAACCGGATGAAAGTATGATTGAAGTGGCGATTGCCTCTGTAAATGCGGTTTTTGACTGGAAGGCATATCTGAAGGAGGAATTCGGGTATGAAGTGGATGAGTCATGGCTGATGGAGGATGATCAGCCGGAGGATTTCGATGAGGATGAGGACGGGGCGGGTGACGCTTCTGATGGGAAAGAAACCAAAACCGGGGAGCCGGCGCTGCAATGAACTACAGAGAATGCTATGAATGGGGCCGGCAGAGCCTGAAGGCGGCCGGAATTGAAGAAGCTGATCTGGATGCCAGACTGCTCCTGGAAACAATATGCCATACGGACAGGAATACGCTGCTGGTTCACGGGGACAGACAGGTGTCCCATGAAGAGGAGAGCGCTTATAACGACTGGATATCCAGTCGCGCCCGGCACATCCCTCTCCAGTACATTACCGGCGAACAGGAATTTATGGGGCTTACCTTTCTGGTAAACGAGCATGTGCTCATTCCCAGACAGGACACGGAAATCCTGGTAGAAGAAGTATTACGGCAGCTGACGGACGGCAGCAGGATACTTGACATGTGTACCGGATCAGGCTGTATTTTACTGAGCCTGCTCCATTATTCCAATGACTGCCAGGGGACCGGGGCCGATATTTCCAAGGAAGCGCTTGCGGTTGCCCGGGAAAATGCGGACCAGCTGGGAATACAGGCCCGGTTTGTGGAAGGGAATCTTTTTGAAAATATTGATGGAAAATATGATTTTATCGTATCCAATCCGCCTTACATTCCAACTGCCGTCATTGATGGACTGATGGAAGAGGTCAGGCTGCATGAACCGTTGACGGCACTGGACGGAAAAGAAGACGGACTTATTTTTTACAGAAGGATACTTGAGGACGGTACTGAGCATCTGATGCGGGGCGGCGGTCTTTATTTTGAAATCGGCTTTGATCAGGGAGCTGCCGTAAAAAAAATGATGGAAGAGGCCGGGTTTCATGAGGTACAGGTGACAAAGGATTTTGCCGGACTGGACCGGGTGGTATCCGGATTTTGGTATGGGACGGACACCCTGCCACAGTAAATGTATAAGAGAAGCCGCTCGATAAACGGCTGTTTATCAGGAAGGAATGGTATAAAAATGTTTGACAGGCTGGAAGACCTGCTTCGGCGATATGAGGAAATCATGAACGAACTGAACGAGCCTACCGTAACGGCCAACCAGGACCGGTTCAGGGCTTTGATGAAGGAACAAAGTGATTTGACTCCTATTGTGGAAAGCTACAGAGAATATAAGAAAGCAAAACAGGATGTGGAGGACAGCCTCTTTATGCTGGAATCCGAATCCGATGAAGAAATGCGCGAACTGCTCAAAGAAGAACACAGCGAAGCAAAAAAACGCATACAGGAGCTGGAACAGGAACTGAAGATCCTTCTGCTCCCCAAAGACCCCAATGATGACAAAAACGTTATTGTAGAAATCCGCGCCGGCGCCGGCGGAGATGAGGCAGCGCTTTTTGCCGCCGAAATGTACCGCCTTTACGTAAAATACGCGGAACGGAACCGTTGGAAGGTGGAAACCGTAGGAGTTGACGAAATCGGAATCGGCGGCATGAAGGAAGTCAGCTTCATGATCAACGGAAAAGGAGCCTACTCCAAACTCAAATACGAAAGCGGCGTACACCGCGTACAACGCGTCCCGGAAACTGAATCCGGCGGCCGCATCCACACCTCCACCATAACCGTGGCTGTAATGCCCGAAGTAGAAGATGTGGACGTTGTCATTGACGATAAAGACATACGAATCGACGTAATGCGCGCCTCCGGAAACGGCGGCCAGTGCGTCAACACCACAGACTCCGCCGTACGACTGACCCACTACCCCACAGGAATCGTTGTATACAGCCAGACAGAGAAATCACAGCTTCAGAACAAAGCAAAAGCATTCGCACTGCTCCGTGCCAAGCTGTATGACATTGAACAGCAGAAAGCACACGATGCAGAAGCGGAACTGAGAAGGAGCCAGATTGGTACGGGGGACAGATCAGAAAAAATAAGGACCTATAACTTCCCCCAGGGAAGGGTTACGGACCATAGAATAAAGCTGACGCTTTATAAGATTGATGATATTATGAATGGGGATATTGATGAATTGTTGGATAGTTTGATCGCAGCCGACCAGGCGGCGAAGCTCCTGAAGATGAACACCCAATAACCCTCACATCCCCGATACCCAGCCAGACGCCGTAAAAAGCCATAAGGCCCCGCTGCCTGCTTGCAGAGCAACGGGGCCTTATGGCTTTTTACAAAGCTTCGCGCAGCGAAGCGCGAGAAAGCCCGCAGGGATTACTCGCAGGCGTCAGGCGTCCTCCTTCCATCACCCTTCCCCTTCGCCATCTGTCCGCCCATACAGGGGTGAGAGTGCGCAGCATTCTCACCCCTGCCCAACATTACAAACCAACTATTTACAAACTATAGATTTTACAAACTATAGATTTTACAAACTATAGATTTGACAGAATTGCCATGAAATCGTAGAATAAAACAAATGGAAAAGAGTTAACCCATATCAGACAAACAAGACGGCCCCAGGACTGATTGAATTGGAGAAAAAATGAAATTTTACATAGCTTCAAGCCTTAAAAATTATAAACAAGTGCGTGACCTTTCATGCTTGCTGAAAAGTGCCGGTTGGGAACATACCTATGACTGGACATTACATTGCCCGGCGAAAGAAACAGACGCGGAAACGCTAAGGACCATTGGTGAAAAGGAATATGAAGCGATAAAGCAGTCTGATGTTGTCATAATATTAACTCCGGAGGGGAGAGGAACTCATACGGAATTCGGTATAGCGATTGCACTAAATAAAAAAGTTTATTTATGCCACCATGATGATACATATTTTAAATGCGATGATAATACATCAACGTTTTATTGGCTTACACAAGTAGTCCAGCTTATCGGAAATACAGAAGATATTGCGAGTAAACTGCTAAAATCATACTAAACAATAATCTCATACATAATAACACCATAAAACCATCTTCAATAAGACACCACTGAAAGGCTCCCGATTATGCAACAGTACATCCTGCAAACACCCAGACTCATCCTCAGGCCGCTCACAGCCGCAGATGCGGAAGAAGTTTTTATCTGGTGCTCGGACCCGCTGGTAAACCGTTTCATGCCTTACGCCCTTTACACGAAAACAGAAGACGTACGCAGATGGCTGGAAACCGTGGAAAAAAACGAAAAACAATACGAATTTGGCTTTGTGTGCAAAGAAAATAGCCGGTTAATCGGCAGCGGCGGCATAGGCCCGGCGGAAGACAATACACAGTGGGAAATTGGCTACAACCTCCGTTCTGACTGCTGGAACCAAGGCTATGCCACGGAGGCGGCAAAAGCTATGATTGACTTTGCATACCAAGAATTTGATATACATGACTTCAGCGCAAATCATGCGGTGGCAAACCCGGCGTCAGGAAGAGTCATGGAAAAATGCGGTATGTATTTTGACCATTATGGAAAATACAGCTGTTTTGACGGGAGTGAAACCTTCCCGGCAAAATTTTATAAACTCCATCTTGATTGACTTTTTGATCGATTCAGCCGGCCCGGGACTATCCCGAAAAGCCATCGTATCTGCGTTTTCAATCCACATGCAGTTATGGAGCTTTCTGGGATATTCCCGGTTTTTTCATTCCCTCATTTCAAAGAGTTTGAATAGTTATGAAACATTAAAGATATCTACTGCAGAAATTAAGAATTCTATACTAAAATATAAAATAAAGCTCAACTCCACACAGTTACAAAAAACAAATAACAATTTTCCATATATTTCATCCGACTAAAAAGGAGTTTGCTATGGATAAAAAATTAGCTGTTGTTGTGTAAATTAAAAGGGTTATAAACACTGCGAATATTGCCGGGAATTACCCAACAAATTGAACTTGATGGAATTACCTTCCGATTGAAAACTTGGTGTGATTTTAGCTGGCTGAGGTCTTATGGAACAGCCTTCAGGGTGATTGACGCAACAGGATCGGGATGCCTTTGTATAGTTATGCAGAAAGGGAGTCAGAGATATTTCCTGAAAATAGCAGGTGCGGATACTATTTATGCAGAAGTTCCACCAGATGAATCCATAAGAGTTTTAAAGAATGCGGCAGGCTTATACCAGGAGCTTGCACATCCAAATCTTATACACCTCATAGAATATTTTCCACATGAGAATTTATATGTGGCAGTATTTGATTGGGTGGAAGGGGAATGCCTCTTTGATTTCTGGAATTTTGAGAAATATACACAGAATAAGCAGCTGATAAGGCCCAGCGACAGGTTCCATACACTTTCAGCCAGAAAGAAGCTGCAGTGCGCTGAGGTTCTGTTCTCCTATCTTGAAAAAACTGCCGAAAAAGGTTATGTTGCCGTTGATTTCTATGACGGCAGTATTATGTATGACTTTAATACTGATCAAACAATGATATGCGATATCGATTTTTTTAGAAAAATGCCGGCCTATAACAATATGGGAGAAAAACTTTTTGGAACAAAAAGGCTCAAGTCACCGGAGGAATATATTTTAGGAGCAAAGCTTGATGAAAAAACCAATGTATTTACGCTGGGAGCTTTGCTATTTGATTTCTTTGGTGAATTCAGCAGCTCAGACATTGCGGAGCGATACATGAAAAATGCTTTTTCCCCTTGTGACCGTGAAAAATGGGAATTGAATACTGCATGCTATGAAGCGGCAGGAAAAGCAGTCAGCGCCGAGAGAAACAGCAGATATAGAACTATCCGGGAATTTCATTTGGTATGGGAAAAGGCTGTGAATTCTGATACAGATATTTAAGCATTGGAATCCGGCCAGGATAAATTTCTATGAAGAAAAACCATTTATTCTTTATCCTGATGCTCATTTTACAGATGCTGTTACAGTGATGTTATTATTTCTGCAAAGTTCTGAAAGAGAAACGCTTTTTTGGCATAGAAGTTTACTATAGACGAGATTTTCACTGATAAACATCGTCAAATGCTTATTTTTTTATAGAAAACGGGGACAATAACAGCAGAAAAAAGTCAGGAGGTCTCCATGAAAAAAGCAAAGGACGATAAACGTATTTCAACCATACCGGACGGCGTTTATGAGGCAGGCGTGGTGGGGCATGGCCCAAGCCATGATAAAAACAGCCATGAAAATACGCCTTCAACAGATGCCCAGGGAAACGGGTATCCCATGTATGAAGCAAAAAACAGGACAGGCAGATAACTGGCCTGTTCTCTACATAAATTCTATTTCACCCCTTAATATAAGAAAAACTTCATAGTATTGCCAGGAAATATTTGATATACTGAATAAATAGCGGATACTGTTCTGTTACGCACTTTTTTCTGAGTATTCTGAAATCTTTGTGCAACAGACATCAATGCGGCATCATACTGAGGAGAATTTCTTTATGGACAGCTGCAGTAAGGACAGAAAAAGGATGAACTGCGATATATGGCAAGATAATGGAGGAAGCATGAAATTTAAAGGAAAAGTAGCCGCCTGGTTCTGGCTGATTATCATTGCGGTAAATGCGGTATGTATATACGAACTGCTTTTTGACCCTGATAATGTGCCCATATTATTATTTTCGCTGGCTCTGTGCGATATTATTTTTATACCAATCGTTGTGCGCAACTATGTGGTAATCGAGGAAGAAAACCTGAAGCTGTTTTTCGGTTTTGGAAAGGATTCCATGCGGATTGCTGACATTGTGGAAATCAAAGGTTCCTATTGCCCGATTTCTTCCAGTGCCGCTTCTTTGGATCGTCTTTTTATCAAGGGGAAAAGACAGGAAATGGTGATAGCGGTGAGGGATAAAGCGGCGTTGGTAGCTGAATTGAAAATGAGGAATCCCGCGATACGGGTGTGCAGTGTACCGGGAGTACAGTAATGAACGGCCTTTTCTATTCTGAGGCTGAAAATTGAGAGCAGGGGATACATATATGATGGAAATACAGGTTGGAGCATTGATTTTTGCGGGAATGGGGTTGCTGTTCCTGTTGATTGGGATTTTTTTGATGAAAGTGTTTGGCAGGAAGCGGAAGACCGCCTCGATGGTTACCACGGCGCGGGTAGTGGATGTGGAATGCAGAAGAGACAGTGGTGGCAGCACATATTATTATCCAGTATTTGAATACTATGCCGGAGGCAGAATGCAGCGGGTAGTATCGACTTTTGGAAGCAGCCCCTGCCGGTATCAGACAGGAGAAGAAACGGAATTGCATTATGATCCGGAAAAACCGGAAAAATTCTGGTGCGAACGCGATACAAAAATGATGAAGCTGCTTTGCGGTATTTTCATGGGAATCGGCGGGATTTTTCTTGTATTGGGCATCGTTTTTATGGTAACCGGAGCATTCTGACTGTAATAGCAGAGAAATTTGGTGGAAGCAGGGGAAAAAGGAAAAGCAGGGGGATAAAGAGATGGATGCGTATTAAAGTATTAAAGACAGAATTTTATGAGGATATTGCAGATGAATATCTGAGCGAAGGAAGGGCGGTTGGTCCGTGTCCGATTCTGAAGGAAGGGGATACATTTCTTTATAAATCCGGAGAGGAGGCAGTCATGCCGGAAGGCTTCTGCCCTTGGGCATGGGTGGACTTATACGCAGCTATTTCCCGCAGGGCAATCGATCGTGCGCCCAGGGAAGCCGGGAAGGAATACTGGTATAAGCATGAAAATAAGACAATAGAATGCTGCACTGATGGTGTGCGTCCGGTGATTTTTTTGCTGGAGGCGGTTCCGGAGGAGGAATGATGTGTATGGCAGACTGGCCGGGGAGGAAAAATGGCATCACGGCTTTTGCATTATCTAATAGCATCAGAACTTGCTGAAAGGCAGGAAATAAAGGATAAGAACCGTTTTTGTATCGGCGCTTTGCTGCCTGACCTGTCGGGGCATGAGGATGGAAGTTACAATACGGCGCATTTTTGGGTGGAGCTGGAGAAAGAAAATAAAAAAGGGATTAACTGGCTTTTATTTAGAGACAGGTATGAGGAACAGATGGAAAAAGACAGCTTATACCTTGGTTATTACTGTCATCTGATTATGGACAGTATATGGTTTTGTTCCATTGCCGACAAGTATATCAGAAATTATCCGCCGGAAATAAAAAAGGCCCGTTATAAGGCAGAATATCGGGATTATCAGAGGCTGAATTATCTGTTGGGGGAAAAATACAATGTGCGTTATAACATATACAACATAGCGGTTGAAGAAATTAATGAAATAAAGGGAGAGCTTCTTGAAAATTTTCTTTGTGCCCTGAAAGATGATATTCAATATGCATCGGAAGCCAAGGTGGAGGAGCTTGAAATTTATAAATTGGAGCTAATGGAAGAATATATTAATAAATCGGTAGCACTGTGTGAGAGTGAAATGGCGGCGTTTTTTCGGGGAGAGGAAAGAGAGCGGCCGGAAAATTATTATGTAAATATCATATAATTTAATATTCCAAAACAGTATAAATTTAATGTGGAAAAGGTGAGGAGGAAAAATGCGTTCAGAAAAAGAAATGCTTGATTTGATTATAAAAACTGTAGAAGAGGATCCGCGTGTCAGGGCGGCATATTTGGAAGGATCCCGCGTTAACCCTAACGTTCCCAAGGATATTTTTCAGGATTACGATGTGGTATATGTTGTAAACGAGACTAAATCCTTCCGTGAGGACAGGCAATGGATTGACAGATTCGGGGAACGGTTGTTTATGCAATATCCGGAAGATAGCATATATTTCAGTTCTGATGTGGAAAACTGTTATGGCTGGCTGATGCAGTTTACGGATGGAAACAGGCTGGATCTGCATGTCAGTACCATGAAGGCGGTACAGAGCAGCCTTGAAATCTATCGGATACTGGTAGATAAGGATGGTATCCTGCCGGAAGCAAAGCCGGCCTCGGATGAGATTTACTGGGTGAAAAAGCCGACGGAAGAGCAGTTTTATTTTACCTGTAATGAGTTCTGGTGGTGTCTGGATAACGTGGCGAAGGGACTTTGGAGGGAGGAACTTCCCTATGTAATGGATATGATTCATCTGTATATCCGGCCGATGCTTACCAGAATTCTGGAATGGAAAATCGGCAGGGATAACAATTTTTCCGTCAGCGTGGGAAAGTCGGCAAAATATATGAAACGGTATTTGCCGGAGGAAACCTATAAAAGGTATCTGTTAACTTATTCCCAGGCAGAAACAGAGGCTGTTTGGGATGCAGTTTTTATTATGTGCGATCTATTCAGGCAGACAGAGGAAGAACTGGCTGAGAAAATGAACTTCCATTTTGATGCGGCGGAGGCGGATAATTGCAGGGCATATCTGGAGCATGTGAGAAAACTGCCTGCAGATGCGAGGGTAATATATGAATAAAAGCGTAACAGTTCAAGAAGATGCGTCGTTTTGAATAAATAGAAAAAACGATAGTTTTCTGATGATTTTTGGATGGAAGGGCTATAAAATGAATTACAGAATGAAGGAATCGATTAGCAAAGAAGAAAAGACCTTTATCTTTGAACATCTTCTTCCTTACAATCTTAATCATATAGAGGATAAAAATCCAAAGGAACTGGGAATCTTTGCGGACGAAGAAAATGGCAGGCGGATAGGCGGGCTGCTTGGCTCCACACATGGGAACTGGCTGAAGGTTGATTTCCTATGGGTGGATGAGGAAGCCCGCGGGAAGGGAATTGGAAGCGTTCTGTTGGAGAAGGCTGAAGATGAGGCCAGGAACAGAGGGTGCAGATATGTTTTTCTGGATACCTTCAGTTTCCAGGCTCCTGGTTTCTATACGAAAAAAGGATATGAGCAGGTTTTTGTGCTGGAGGAGTATCCCCGTACAGGAAAAAGATTTTATTACACAAAGGAACTGGTGCAGGAAAAGGCAGAAGGGCAGAGGGATAACCGTCAAAGGCTGAGAGAGTTTTTCCAGGCTGAGAATGAAAGAAACTGGAAGGTATACGAACAGTTCATCGCAGAGGACATCGTGTGGGAGCTTCATTCGGACATGGGAAATACAGAAAGTATCCGTGGTGCAAAAGCTTATTTGCAGCGGATCAGGGAAGCCTATCGTAATTCCTCAGTTACTTTTTCCTGTGAAAAAATGGCTGTCAGCGCTGATGGAAATAGAATTGCCTGTATGCTTGTCAATGTTGCCGGGGAAAAATCCAATGATGTTTTTGAATTCAGTGATGGGAAGATTATAAAGGAAATTGAATTTATTTTAGGCTAAACTGTACGATATGGGTTGGAACTTTCCGTGGATATGTCTGCCGTTGAAAAAGAATCCGGAGATTACTATGAAAAAGCCCTCAGGGACGGCAGTCATGCGGCCTATCTGGTTTTTGACGCTGAGCTGTTTGTCGGGGCCGGAGGTATCAGTTTTTATCGGGTGATGCCCACCTTTCACAATCCATCGGGCAACAAAGCATACATTATGAATATGTATACGCACCCGGATTACAGACGCCGCGGGATAGCCTCAGCGGTTCTTGAGTTGCTTGTGAAAGAAGCGCTGACAAGAAGAGTAGAGCATATTTCACTGGAAGCCACCTCAATGGGAAGGCCCCTATATACAAAATATGGATTTGTTCCGATGAAGGATGAGATGATCCTTCCTGAGGAATTTGTGAATGGCGGAAAACTATAAATAACAGGAAACTATGAATAGCAGAAATCTATGAATGACAGGAAAATATGAATGAGAAAAACAGCGGGAGGAAGTATTTTGAGTGACAGGCCCGATTTACAGAAAGATTTGGACAGTAAAATATTTCGCAGCTATTATTATTTAAAGGAAGAACTGACTGCATTCTGCAGGGCGGAGGGGCTTCCTGTTTCGGGAGGGAAAAAAGAGCTGACAGAGCGTATTGCCCGCTATTTGCTTTAAACAGCCTGGCTCTGATTCCGGCGCAGAAGAAAAAAGGAAGAGGAGAATATGATTAGAAAGTTCAGAAATGAAGACTTGGAACAGATTATGCAGTTGTGGCTGCAGTCCAACATACAGGCACATAGCTTTATAGAGAAAACATATTGGAAATCACATTACAATGAGGTCAGGAAGATGCTGCCCGAGGCTGAGATTTATGTTTTTGACAGCGGGGAAGGCATCCTTGGCTTTCTGGGGCTGCAGGAAGATTATATTGCAGGAATTTTCGTGGAGGAAAACAGCCGGGGACGTGGTATTGGAAAACATCTGCTTCATTGCGCCAAGCAGAATCGCAGCAGCCTGTCTCTGCATGTTTTCACGAAAAATGAACGTGCCGTGCGGTTTTATGAGAAGGAGGGATTTAAAATAACAGGGGAACAGAGTGATGAAGAGACCGGTGAACGGGAATATGTAATGGAGTGGGAAAAGGTAAGTACTTTGTAACTGTTCAGCAGTTCAGCGCATTTACTGTGCTGAACGTAAGAAAGTGATTCAAGAGTGCAAAATCCATCGCCAAAGGTGATTTAGGATGGATTTTAGCAGTAACTGTGAGGGTACTGGACAATTACGGAAATACTTCATGAAGACGAACCGGAAAGAGGAGAAGAAAATGACACCGAATGAATATCAGAGGCTTGCAATGACCACATTAAATTCCTCTCTTGAGAAGAAGGATATCCTCATTAACGGCGTTATGGGACTGTGCGGTGAAGCCGGGGAAGCAATTGATATTGTAAAAAAGCATTTGGCGCAGGGGCACGAGCTGGACAGGGAGCACTTAATAAAGGAGTTGGGTGATATCGCCTGGTATCTGGCGGAAACCGCTACTGCGCTGGATGTGAGCCTTGAGGAGGTCCTGCAGGGAAATATCAGGAAGCTGAAGAAAAGATATCCCGAAGGTTTTTCTGTACAGGATTCAAAGGAAAGGGACAGGGACGATTTGTAACCGGAAGTGCAGATTTTTACCAGGAGATAAAAGATGAAAAATTATCAGAGAGAGTACCCGTTGTTTTCCCTCTGCGGATTAAACTGTGCGTTGTGCCCCATGCACCTCAATCAGTATTGCCCTGGCTGCGGCGGCGGGGAGGGGAACCAGTCCTGCGCCATATTCCGCTGCGCCAGGGAACACGGCTGCCCGGAATATTGTTTCCAGTGCAGTGAATATCCCTGTGAAAAATATGACAGTGTGATGGAGTATGACTCCTTTCTGCCTCACAGAAATATGCGCAGGGATATGGAACGGGCAAAAAGCGGTGGGTTGGAGGCCTATCAGGCGGAACTGGAAGAAAAGGCGGCAATTTTGCAGGAGCTGCTGGAGAACTATAACGACGGACGTAGGAAAACCTTTTACATGCTGGCAGTGTACCTGTTGGAACTGCAGGATCTCAGGAATGCGATGGAGCAGATTGTACGTGAAACGTCAGGGGGAGGAATGCAGGAAACGGCGAAAGAAACGGTACAGGAGATGACACTGAAGGAAAAGGCAGCGGCAGCGGTCGGATGTTTTCAGGCAATTGCCCAGGAAACGGGAATTGTTCTGAAGCTGAATAAGAAGCCTGCTAAGAAAAAGCAGGAGTAATTGAAGGATCATATTTACAATAATATATAAATAAAAAAGTGAATGTGAAAGGGGAAAATTATGGGAATGACATTTCAGGAGGCAATTCAGCTTTACAGGGATATTTACCACAGATTTGAAAAGGTTGAGGGAAAGCCATGGGGAATAAACGGCGCTATGATAGAATTGACCAAACAGATGGGCGATTTGTCCAAATGTATTATGCTGCAGGAAAACTATTATTCCTATCAGGGGAAAAAGCCGGAGAATCTGAAAGAAAATATCGGAAATGAACTTGCAGATATTCTGGGACAGCTTATCCGGATTGCCGACTGCTACGGCATTGATTTGGAAGAGGCGCATAAGGCAGCCAGGGCAGATGAGGATATGGATCTTAAAAGACGGGGAGTCTGACAGTAAGAAACAGTATCATGATAATGGTAGCTGCTGAAAAAGAGGAGGAATGTGTATGTATAGCTGGTTAAACGTGGGAAGCCTGCTTCTGGGCCTGACAGCGCTTGTAATACCGGTAATTATTATTGTCCGATATAAAAAGACGGGAAACAGAAACCAGCCGGTTTTATATGGAGCGAGTATGTGTGCCTGTGCCTTGTCCCTGTTTTTTCAGATATGCTACAGTGATCATCTGGTCAAAATTAAGGACTGGTCAGCACTTTCATACCTCGGAGGCGGTAGTGTCAGGGGCTCTGAATCTTCTTCTGGGGACGATATTATTTAATGTGATTGCGCTTGTGATTTGTTTTGGGAAAAAGGCCGATAAAAAACAGTGATGTTTTCAGTATGTTTTAGCTGTCAATTATACTGGAATTGCACATGAATACAGGATTTTCCGCAATATAGACATGTGAAAAAGACAGTAAAATGGTGCCTGATTGGTGCCCAAATAAAATAATAACTTGCGAGAAGTTTTGAAAAGATATTTTTATATTCGACAGAATCGTATTGAAATCATAGAATGCAACAATTGGTAAGGCGTTAATGCGCCTTCGGCAAATCAGCCGCATAACGACAAATGGATATTTGCAAGGAGTATATATTATGGAATTGCGAAAAGTAGATTCTGAGAATATTTGGAAGATAGTAAAACTGAGCGTTTTTGATGAACAGAAGGGCTTTGTTGCTACTAATACAGAAAGCATACTTGAAGCTTATGTCACTATTACAGCCGGGGGAACTGCATTGCCTTTCGGTATATATGATGATGATATTTTGGTGGGTTTTATTATGTTTGGCTATGGAACAGTAGGTGATGAGGATGAGCCAATGATTGCCGCCAGTAATTATTGCCTTTGGCGCTTTATGATAGACAAGATGTATCAGCGACAGGGTTTGGGCAAAAAAGCCATGCATGTGGCATTGAACTATCTGAAAACGTATCCCTGCGGCGCAGCGGACAGCATTTGGCTTTCCTATGAGCCGGAGAATATCGCAGCGAAAACGTTATATAGCGCTATGGGCTTTATCGAAAATGGAGAAATGTGCGGTGATGAAATTGTTGCAGTACGAAAGCTCTAACCTACTGCCTAAGTGCAGGCGGGTATAGTATATCCCTGTTCCAGCGGTCAGAAGATAACAAATAAGGCGTTATTTTAGTTTGGGGTAATAAAAAATAATTATGAAAGCGATTGATTGGCTGAAAAGCAACGTTATCCATTGCGGAGTGTCAATGCTGACGTTGCTATACGCTGAACGTTTTTACGCAAAATAAGCAGTTTGGATGATCTGGCAGCAGGAACAGCCGGGTAGAAAGAGAATTTATAACGGAAAAGGAATATAGCATGAGAAAAGTAGTTTTGTATCTTGGAATGAGTCTGGACGGATATATCGCGGACAAAAACGGCGGTGTGGGCTGGATGGAGGAGGATGATACGGGGAGCCTGGAGGAGAGCAGCTACCCGGATTTTGTTCAGACAGTGGATACCGTCCTGATGGGATATACCACCTATCATCAGATAAGGACGGAGCTTTCGCCGGATAACTGGGCATATGCGGGAATGCAGACATATGTATTCACACATCGCAGTGAGCAGGATGAGGAGGAAATACATTTTACAGATAAAGGACCTGAAGAGCTCGTCCGACGGCTGAGAGAACAGAAAGGGAAGGATATCTGGCTCTGCGGAGGCGCTGATTTGGTGAAGCAGTTCGTGGAAGCGGACCTGGTAGATCAGTACAGGATTACCGTGCTGCCTGTGCTGCTGGGTGATGGTATCCGTTTATTTGGAGGCGGAGGCCGGCAAAGAAAGCTGAAGCTGACAGGGACAGAGCGGTATGGCGGTATGACAGAACTTATTTATGAAAAACAGTAACCGCCCGGCGGCATTTTTCTGCATGCATGGCATTTTTATGCATGCCTGGCATGCATATGCTCCGGCGTGCATAAAGGAGAGGAAATGAAGGAAAGTACAGAAAACAGATGCCGACAATTCATAAAAAATAAAGAAGTAATCAGGAAGGAATTCAGCTGGGAAAGCACCTATATGTATCCTCTTTGCGCGGCGATTTTCACTATGAACGGCAAGGAGGCGGACGGTGGGCAGCTGAAGGCATGTACAGAGCTGCTCAGGCAGCATACGGGCATGTTTTCCAATTTCCGAAGCACTGCCAGACTGCCAATCGCATCCTTGATGGCAGTATCAGGGAATCCGGAAAGTACGATTTCAAATGCGCTGAAGGTGTATGGGATGCTGAAGGAGGAGTTTTTCGGTTCTGCTTATCTGCCTCTGACGGCGATGGTAATTGCGCAGATGGCCGAGCCTTTTGACTATGAACGTATTGTAAAACGAACCCGCGCGTTATATAAGGAAATGAAATCAGAGCATCCGCTGCTTACCTCCTCGGAGGACAGCTCCTTTGCCGCGCTGCTTTCATTGTCGGAGAGGGATGATAATACATTGCTATCGGAAGCGCAGAGGTGCTATGAGATTTTGAAGCCGCAGTTTTTTTCAGGAAATGCGGTTCAGTCGCTGAGTCATGTTCTTGCGCTGGGAGACGGAAGGGCGGAAGAAAAATGCAGCCGGACGCTGCTGCTCTATGATCGGCTGAAGGAACGGGGATACAAATACGGAACGGATTATGAGCTGCCGACGCTTGGTGTGCTGGCACTGTCGGAAAGCGATTTGATGGAAATCGTGACGGAAATGACGGATACGGATGATTTTCTGGCAAAGCAGAAGGGACTGGGCAACTGGAGCATCGGGAGAAAACAGCGGCTGATGTATACGGGAATGCTGGTACAGGGAGAGTATGTAAAGACAGACGGCCTGGAGACCGCTGCGATCAACGGGACGATTTCCATGATTGTGGCACAGCAGGCAGCCATGTGCGCAGCCGTCGCGGCCTCCACGGCAGCCGCCGCCTCCAATTCCTCCTCATAAGTCAAATTCCTCCAAGCTATGGGACATCAAATTTGAAACGTCGTGAACGGCGGTATTTGACTCTCGCGGCAGCCGTCAAAGGGATGTACGAGTGCATCACGTTGGCTCGTTGATCGCGGAAATAAAAAAGAAAAGAGAAAGTGTATGGAAATTATCATCAGACAGGAGCTCCCGGAGGAGTATTGGGAGACGGAATATATGACTAAAAAAGCGTTCTGGAATCTGCATTTTCCGGGCTGCAATGAGCATTATCTTGTCCACCGGCTGCGTTCTGACAAGGCGTATATCCCGGAACTGAGCAGGGTTGCCGTGTCAGACGGCAAAATTGTGGGAACCATCATGTATTCCGCTGCCAGGATCGAGGGCGCGGAGGGGAGCAGTAATGAGGTGCTTTGCTTCGGGCCGCTTTGCGTTGATCCGGCAATGCAGAATATGGGGATTGGCGGCCTGCTTTTGAATACGACAATGCAGCTTGCCAGAGAGGAAGGATATCCGGGAATTGTGATTTTTGGGGAACCGGGCTATTATCCTAAATTTGGTTTTCAAACCTGTGATCATTATGGGATTACCACCGCGGAAGGTAAAAATTTTGACGCATTTATGGGAATTGAGCTGGTGCCCGGAGGCCTGCGCAGCATGCCGGGAAGGTTTTTTGAAGCGGAGGTGTTTGAGAGCCTGACCGAAGAGGACACGGAAGCGTTTGATAAAGGCTTTCCTTATATGGAAAAGCTGAGGCTGCCCGGACAGTGGGATTATGATGCCGGGACCAAGCAGAAAGATGGGGAAGAAGCATGATTTTTATAGACTCGTCAAAATGTACGGGCTGCGGGCAGTGTACGCGGGTATGCCCATTTACGGTACTGCGGCTGAACCAGGAGGGAAAGGCGGAAAATACCGGGAAAAAGTGTATTGCCTGTATGCATTGCGCGGCGATTTGCCCGGCGGAAGCAATAACTTATGATTCCCGGCCCGCTGTGGCGGAAAAGACCCAGCCTTTGCCGGAGGACTGCAGTACAACGGTAAAACAGCTGATATACCAGCGCCGTTCCTACCGCAGGTTTTTAAAGAAAAAAGTTCCCGGGGATATCCTGCGGGCTGCGCTGGATGCGGCGGAGAATGCGCCCAGCGCCAAGAATGAGCATCCGGTCCGGTGGATAATTCTGGAGAGTGAGGAAATCAGGCAGTGCATCATGGACTGGATTCTGGAATATTGCAGGGAAAACCAGGTCTCAATGGAATTGATTTCAGAATATGCCAATGGTAATAATCCGGTAATGGGAGAAAATGCGGTTATTATCATCGGAATATGCCGGAGAAATTCCATAAATCCCGCGCAGGATACGGCAATAGCCCTGACTTCGGCAGAGCTGCTGCTCCAGGCTGAGGGGATCGGCACTTGCTGGGGCGGCTATCTTACCCGTTTCCTGAATCTCATTCCGGAATGCCGCATGGTCCTGGAAATTCCGGAGGGCTATGAAGTATACGGGACGCTGCTGGCAGGCTATCCCGACCGTCAGAATTACCGTTACCTGCCTGCCAGGAAAAAGGCGGAGATAAAAATCATCTGATTTAAACGGAAACGGCGGTGGCCTGATTTTCCGGAAGGGAAAGAGGTATATGGAAGGATTATATATTATCGGAGGCTCTCCTTGCAGCGGCAAGAGCACCATAGCGGAAATGATTGCCGAAAAGTATGATTTTATCTACTTTAAGGTGGACGATTATCTGGAACAGTATATGAAAAAGGCGCAGGAGGATGGGAAGCCGCTTTCTGAAAGGGCCATGCAGATGTCCCCGGAGGAAACCTGGATGCGCAGCCCCCGGTTACAGACGGAGGAGGAGCTGGAAATCTACAGAGAGATTTTTACATATATATGGGAAGCTTTGAGCACTTTTCCAGAGAAAAAGAAAATCATAACGGAAGGAGCGGCATTTTTGCCGGAGCTCGTTTCTGCTGTGGGAGTGGATAAAAAGCATTATATCAATATTGTTCCGGTGAAGGATTTCCAGTACCATTTTTACAGCCAGAGGCCCTGGGTTCCCTATATTTTAGAGGGCTGTACAGATAAGAAAAAGGCTTTTGAAAACTGGATGGAGAGAGACGCGCTTTTTGCGGAAGCGGTGCATGCGGATGCAAAGCAGAGAGGGTATGCCTGCCTGGTAACGGACGGAAGCATTGGAATTGATGAAATGTTCCGGACGGTATGCAACCTGTTTGAATTATAATAAAGAAGCTGCCATTTCCGGGAGTTTTTTCCGGGGCTGGCAGTTTTTTCTTTTACTGTGTAATCCATAGAAAAATACGGGAAATAATAGTATAATAGAAACAGTCGCAGCAGTATGGAGAGCTGAACTGCTGCAAACAGATTATGCTGAGAAAAACTGGCGGAGAAGCCAGAGGAGGAGGTAATAGATGGAGGAAAGAATAGCCACTTTGCGCAGAATCCTGGATGAAAGCAGCTGTACGGTAGCCCTGTGCGGATCGGGAATGATGGAAGAAGGGGGATATATCGGAGTAAAAAATCCGGACAAAGCGTATGATATTGAAAAGAAATACGGATATTCGCCGGAAGAGATTTTTACCAGTGCGTTTTATAATACGCGGCCGAAGCTGTTTTTCGATTTCTATAAGCAGGAGATGCTGAGCGGCGGCCCGGAGCCTACGGAATCAGAGGCTGTGCTTGAAAAGATGGAGCAGGATGGGAAGCTTCAGTGTATTATTACAAGCAATATTTATGAGTTGTGCCAGAGGTCCGGTTGTAAAAATGTGATAGAGCTGCACGGAAGTATTTACCATAATATCTGCCAACGGTGCGGCAGGGAGTATCCTGTGGAGTATATCAAACAGGCGCATGGGATTCCTGTATGCGAGGACTGTCAGATTCCCATTCGCCCCGGTTTGTTTTTCTTCCGGGAAATGGCCGACAGTCAGCTGGTAACGCAGGCGGTGGAGGAGATTAACCGGGCGGAGGTTCTGCTGCTGCTGGGAACCAATCTGAATTCGGAGGTATTTTCCCACTATATCAAATATTTCCAGGGAAAATATCTTGTGATTATACATCAGCGGAGCCATTATCTGGATGACAATGCGGATATGGTTTTTATTGATCAGCCGAAGAATATTCTGTCCAGGCTGGGATATGTGTAATCTTGTCGTATAATCCTGTAGGTGCTTATCAAATGGGGGATGCCTGCATAATGGAATAGAGAGAAATGGCCGGAGAAAGGAAGGATCCCTGCCATTTTTGATTTGTTTTTAGAAGGAAGAATATGCGTTCCAGGCTGTCCGTTTGGCGGTTGCAGTGAGGGGTGAAGCGGGGTTACAGTTTCACCGCTTTTATAATAAAAGAGAGCGGCATTTTCTTTGCCCTGAAAGGCGAATAGTAGGAATCCGAAAATTCATATTCCTGGGAAAGGGTTTCGGCGTCTGTTTCCTCAACAAGTTTTTCCACCTTAAAGCCGGCACCAGCCAGGGCATTGATCCAGCCGGACATCTTATGGTTATGAATGGTGACAGGATTTCCGCGCTGGATATAGGAAAAAGGATTTTCATCAAGATATGAGCCATTTAGTACCAGCTTTTCCCCCTCCGCATCGATGCAGCGCATAAGCGGATGATCCCATGAAAAAATGAGAATGCCGCCCCTCTTCAAATAACAGGAAATCCTGTCTATGGTAGTATTCAAATCCACAGTCCATCCCAGGGCATAAATAGAATAGACCACGTCAAAATAGTCTGTGGGAAGATCGCAGTCAGATTCCATGGGCGCGTTGATAAGGTGAGGCTCATATCCTGACTGTGTCAGATAGGTACGGGCATTTTCAAGCTGTCTGGTGGACATGTCAAGGCCCCATATTTCTTCGGCTCCATGTTCTTTGCACCATTTCAGGGAATGGCCGCTTCCGCAGCCGATATCAAGAACTTTTTTTCCGGTAAGGTCAGGAAATAACTGCAGCTCTTCCTCTGAAGGGACAAGGCAGCCGTAGCTGGGAAGGGCTGTGCTTCCAAACCAGGAGTCAGCCATAGCATCCCAGCTGTTTTTATTTTGTTCCAGTATTTTGGTGTTGTTTTTGTTTTTTTCTATCATGTTGTTTCTCCTTGGGCGGTAATCCAATCATTCAAATCGATATCCAGATAACTTTGTATTTCCTGTTTCAGGGATTCTGACAGGGTATCGGCGCGTCCGTGGGAACGGACATAAGGATTTATGTAACGTTTTTTGGCAGCTATTCTAATGTTTTAGAAAGATAAAGAACAAAATCATCATTATTGCAGCAATTACCGTAAGGCACACAGATTTGATTCTGATACCACACGCCGGTGCCGTCAGGAACATAACCTCTTTTTACATACATGCGCTGTGCGCTGCCATAGCCGGAATGGAGGCCCACACCCAGACATACGGTATCCGAACGGGTTTTGGCGAGCTTTTCCGCAATGTCCATCAGGCGGCGGCCGATCCCGCGGCAGCGGTATTTTTCCAGGACGCCGAAGTCAACAATTTCCGGTATGTTCCTGTTTGCAAAAGCGCCGGCAGGCGGATTCCAGTAGACATTGATATAGCCTGCGGGAGCGCCCTTATATTCGGCTGTCAGAGCGAGGCAGTCCCCTTTTTCCTGATCGGCAATACGCATTTTGTATTTATCCGGGGAGGCATGCCAGCCCTGTTTGATTTCTTCATCACTGAAGATTTGAGGATCCGGTTCCCGCATTTCCCGGATAAGAATGTCATTTTCATTCAAATAAAGCATAGAAATTCCTCCCTTGCTGGTACATAATTGATGAAAATTTGTTCCGCCGTATACAACGGCCTTTTTTGTAGTAGAGGTAGCAGGCGGAACAATACACGCAGCTTTTTTGTAAATGTAATGTCAGTATACAGGGTAGTTCTGCAAATGGCAACATGAGAGCAGAAACAGTAACACGAAAATAAAAGCTCTGGATATTACGATATGAAATTAGGGAAATTGAATAATTGGGATAAGTTTTTCGGTGAAAAAAGCCAGAAGTGACCTGAGATGCCGGGATACTGGATAATTTATGTAAAACGGCAGAATACTAGAAACAGATGTAGATAAATTTTTATCAGAAAAATTTTTTGGATTTCTGTTGACGGTTTGGCTTCCGGTTTTTATAATAAACTTTCAAAAAACTTTTATAGTGAGCGTTTATGCTGTGATAAAGCGGTCAGGAAGGCCATCAAATCTGTGCTCACGATAAAAGTGTTTCAGGAAGATACGGACTCAGACGATAAAATACGCCTGAGTCTTTTCATGCCGGAGCAAAGCAAAAAGGAAAATCCTCTGCTCGCCAGAGGGCTCGCATTTTGCTCCGCAAAACTAGGAGGATTGATATGCTGCTGCAACATGAGAGAATATGGATAATGGGGGCACAGGGGCAGGTGGGAAGCGCTTTTGCCAGGATGCTTGACACAACAGAGCTGGATGTGCTTCTTACGGATATTGACGAGGTGGATATCACGGATATGGACGCTGTGAGGAACTATGCCGAAATGTACAGGCCGGATTGTGTCATTAACTGTGCCGGAATCTGCGGTCCGGCGTTCTGTGAGGAGAACAGCGATCTGGCCTATAAGGTAAATGCCGTCGGCGCGCGGAATTTGAGCGTTGCCGCCAGAAGCGTGCACGCGGAGCTGGTGCAGATATCCACAGATGATATTTTTGACGGGAGGGCTTCGGAGCCTTATAACGAATTTTCAACGCCCATGCCGGTAACGGTATATGGGAAATCAAAGCTGGCCGGAGAGGAGTTTGTAAAAACCATTGCGCCCAAATTCCTGATTATCCGCAGCTCCTGGGTTTACGGAGACGGGGAAAATTTTGTGACGCAGCTGTTGCGGAGAGCGGAAACGGAAAGCTGCATAAGGGTGCCCGGGGATCAGCTGGGAGCGCCTACAAGCGCGGATGAGGTGGCAAAGGTGATTTACCGGCTGCTGGAAAAGGATGCCTATGGTCTGTACCATGCGGTCTGCGGCGGTGTGTGCAGCCGGTATGAATTTGCCAGGCGCATCCTTATGCTTGCAGGGAAAAATACGGAAATCCTGAAGGCGGACAGCGCCGGGGAAAACGGTCATCCGTCTTATGCGGTGCTGGATAATCTGATGCTGCGCCTGGATGACATTGAGCTTCCGGTATCCTGGGAAGAGGCGCTTCGTGCCTATATGAATAAAATGCGGCGGTGAGGATGCCGGGCGGCTGTGACAACACTGTAAACAGAAGTAACCGTTCCGTAATCGGGACGGTTGCAAAAGGAAGAGGATCGATGAAGAAAAAGAAACGGAATCTGACAACCATTATATTTATAGCATTGATTTTAGGGGCGGCTGTGGGGCTGGCGTTGAATCTTTGGGCGCCTCAGGGGTATGTGAGGGATGAGGTGATTGTCAACGGTATTTTTTATGTGATAGGGCAGGGGTTTATCCGGCTGATGCAGATGCTGGTGGTTCCGCTGGTTTTCTGCTCCCTTGTCTGCGGCAGCATGGCAATTGGAGATACCAGGCGGCTGGGAAAGGTCGGTATGAAGACCATTGCTTTTTATCTGTTGACCACGGCTATCGCCATTACGGTAGCCATATTGCTGGCAAGCCTGATCAATCCGGGGACAGGGCTGGATATGGGGAGGATAGAGACAACGGAAACTGCTGTGGGGGAAAAGCTGAGCATGGCGGATACCCTGCTTCAAATTATCCCAACCAATCCGCTGGGGGCGCTGGCAAGCGGGGAGATGCTGCCTATCATTCTGTTTGCGCTGATAATCGGCGTGATTCTTGCGCACAGGGGAGAAAAAGCGGATACGGTTTCTTCCTTTTTCAGCCAGTTTAATGATATAATGATGGATATGACCATGGGGGTGATGAAGCTGGCTCCGGTGGGAGTATTCTGCCTGATTGCCAGAACCTTTGCCGGGCTGGGGCTGGATGCCTTCCTGCCGCTGCTGAAATATATGCTGGCTGTGTTTCTTGCCCTGGCGCTGCAGGGGCTTGTGGTTTACCAGGTGCTGCTGAAGCTGTTTACTGGCCTCAGCCCGGTGCGTTTTTTGAAAAAATTCGCTCCGGTTATGGCGTTTGCCTTTTCCACGGCGACCTCCAATGCCACCATCCCGCTTTCCATCGATACGCTTCACCGGAAGATGGGCGTGAGCAAAAAGATTTCTTCCTTCACGATTCCGCTTGGGGCCACCATCAATATGGACGGCACGGCGATCATGCAGGGAGTGGCGGTGGTGTTTGCCGCGCAGGCCTTCCATATCCAGCTGAGCGCAGCAGATTTCCTGACGGTAATCGCTACGGCCACGCTGGCGTCCATCGGTACGGCGGGCGTGCCAAGCGTGGGGCTGATTACACTGTCCATGGTTTTTAATTCCGTAGGTCTGCCGGTGGAGGCAATCGGCCTGATTATGGGGATTGACAGAATTCTGGATATGACCAGGACAGCGGTCAACATTACAGGGGATGCGGTCTGCACCACCATTGTGGCCAGGCAGGATAATGCAGTGGATGTGGAGATTTTCAACAAAATGGTTTAGTGCCAAATTCCCCCATTCAGCCTGGCAGCGCCATCCGGGGAGGGAAAAGTATGGAGAAAAAAGCGCCGGACACCACGCCGGTTGTATTGATGAATTTTACCCATGTGTATGAGCAGGAAAGCTTCTATAAAAAGGAGCCGCACTGCTGGATTGATCTGACGGATCTGGAGGGTGTGAACGGGTACTGCGATGAAAATGCGGGAAAGGCCATCCGGGAGCGGATTGCCAGGCTGTCTCCTTATGGGCTGCATTTTATTGATTCCGGAAATTATCATTATGTGAGCAAGTTCTGGACGGACAGGATACGGGAGGATTTCGTGCTGGTCCTGTTTGATCATCATACGGATATGCAGCCTTCCCGGTTTGGGGAGCTGCTCAGCTGCGGTTCCTGGGTGAAGGATGTGCTGGATGAAAATCCTTTTGTCCGGAAAGCGGTCATAATCGGCGCGGATAAGCATTATCTGGACCATATTGATGAAGCATACCGCGACAGGCTGGTTTGTTTTACTACGGATTCGCTTGGTATGGAGAAAAACTGGCGGGCATTTGCCCGGGCGCATGTGCGGCTCCCTGTTTTTATATCCATTGATAAGGATGTGCTTTCACCAAAGGAGGAGATTACTGACTGGGATCAGGGAAATATGAGTCTGGCCATGCTGGAGGGGATTCTCCAAATCCTGATTCGCAGGCACAGGATCCTTGGGATCGATATTTGCGGGGAATGTCCTGAACTTCTGGGAGAAGGTCTGGAAGCGGTTCGGGTGAACGACACCGTCAATGAAAAGCTGGTCAATTTTCTGAAAGATCAGATTTTCATGAAGAACAACCGGGCCGTGATCTGCCGGATTGAAGAGCCGGATTTTGGCTGTGAGGAACGGCCGGAGGGCAGGCCGGCGGCCTGCCGGGTATTCCTGAAGGAGCTGCCGGAAAATGGAGATGGCAGCCGGTGCAAAGACAAAGTTTTTGCCATGCTGATGGAGGAAAAGCTCCTGGAGGAACGCGGACTGGCGGAAGGAATGACGGTGGTGCTGGATGAGGACGGCACGTTGGTAAAGGTTTTGGAAACTGGCGGTCTTTGAAAGGCCGGTGGAGAAAAGGATAGCGCGCCGGGGGCGCAGAGGGGAGCGGGAATGAAAAGTGCGGTTTTTTATGGAAAACATGATTTGAGGCTTGAAGAGTATGAAATGCCTGTGGTGGGACCGGAGGATGTGCTGATTCAGGTAAAGGCCTGCGGTGTGTGCGGGACGGATGTACATATTTATGAAGGGGACAAGGGGGCTGCGGAAGTAACGCCGCCTACGATTCTGGGGCATGAATTTTCAGGTGTGGTAGTCCGGACGGGGAAAGCCGTCAGTAACTGCAGGGAGGGAGACAGGGTCTGTATTGATCCTAACTGCTACTGCGGAGCCTGTGAAGCCTGCAGAAACGGGGCGGCCCATTTCTGTGAGCATATGATTGGCTACGGAACGACCGTAAATGGCGGCTTTGCGGAGTACTGTGCGGTGAATTGCCGTCAGGTCTACCGGCTGGGGGAAAATACCTCTTTTGAGCAGGGCGCCATGGCGGAGCCGGCGGCATGCTGCCTGCATGGTCTGGATATGTGTGAAATCAGGCCGGGACATCATGTGGTGGTTATCGGAGGCGGCATGATAGGGCTTCTTATGGTGCAGCTGGCAAAGCTGGCCGGGGCAGCCAGAGTAGCGCTGCTGGAGCCTGTGGAAGGAAAGCGTGAGGTGGCAGGAAGGCTGGGCGCGGATCTGTGCATCGATCCGCTGCATGAGAATGTAAAGGACGCGCTGACGGCTGCGGGAATGACCTGGATTAATACGGTGATTGAATGTGTGGGAAGGCCCTTCACCATGGAACAGGCAATTGAAATTGCCGGGAATAAAGCGGTGGTAATGATGTTCGGGCTGACAAAGCCGGAAGACACAATAGCGATTAAACCGTTTCAGATTTTTCAGAAAGAGCTGGTGCTGAAGGCATCCTATATCAATCCTTATACCCAGAAGCGGGCACTGGAACTTATTGATTCCGGACGTCTTGATGTGAGCAGCATGGTTTCTGAGGTGTGTGGGCTGGATCGTCTGGAGGATATTCTGAGCAAGCCTGAAATTCGTGCTAAGGGGAAATACATTATTTCTCCGGAAAAATAAAACTGGTTTTGCAGAAAAAAATGTGGAGCCGGGTCCTTGCAGGGGCCGGCTCCGTTGGAGTCAGTGATTGTGGTGCCGGTTATCCTCTGCAAAGCCTTATCAGTCGTACACTGATTCGGATTCCCATTCCAGGATGGTTCCGGTTGCCGCATCAATATCAAATTCATATTTCATTTCATTGTAGACGATTTTCACTTCATATTTCATTATTCCGTCATCATAATCCGTCTTGATGCGCAGGTTGCTGTCCGTGGCGCCGGGCACCTTTTCCAACGCAATTTTCTTGGCGTCGGCTTCGCTTATGGAGCCGGCCGGGAGGGCGGCGTTTTCGCCAGATGTGGAAGAACTGGCGGAATGCCCGTTATGGGTTTCAAAATCAAAGCTGCGGATTGCGCCGGTAACAGCGTCAATGTCGTAATCGTACTCCGTATTCCCTGAAACAAATTCAACCTCATACTCTGTAACGCCGTGATCGGTATCCAGTTTTATTTTGAAATAGGAAATATCCTCTTCCTTAAGGCCGGCATGCTCCAGGGCAATTTTTTTGGCATCCTCTTCACTGATATAAGCAGCCTGGCCTTCGGTACCTCCGTCTGCGGCTGCTGCGGCCTTTATTCCGCTGTCGGCTATGGGAACACTGTCTCCTGCAGCAGGAAGCGGCGTATCGCTGTTTTGCTTTTCCGTGACTGAAACGGTGGAGCCGGAAGCGCCTGCCGCCAATGTTTCCTGGGTGGTGGTGATTTCCTGGGTTACTGTATTTTCGTTGTCCCGGCCTGTGCAGGCTGTGAGCAGGACTGCTGATATTCCAAACATACAAGGCAGTAGAAATAAATGTTTTTTCATAATGAACTCCTTTCTTATTTTCCCTTTTGTTAAACTAATCTTATAATGTCAAGATTAAAGGAAAATTAAAAAGGAGAAAAAATTATTGTTTAACCGCAGCCTGCAGAAAAGGGATGGACAATTAAATCTGCTGCAAAAAATCATTGAATATTTGAACGTGAAGTTCTTCATCAAGCGACAGGCGCGCGAGCATTTTTGAAACGCAGGGATCCTTGATTTCCTGCGACTGTTCTGCATATGCCTGAGCGGCAAAACACTCTGATTTGGCGTTATTGGAAAGAAGGGTGCGAAGGTCGCAGCTGTAGTTTATCATATTTCCGCACCAGTAGGAGTTGTTCATTGTGGAACGGCATTCCGGTTCGCCGCCAAGAAGCGCAATCAGCTGGCCGATGATGGCATAGTGGTGCTGTTCCACCGCGGCCAGGCGTTTTATGACGCAGCGAATGGTTTCATAATCATTTTCGATAGTCCAGGACTGGTACAGATAGGTGTGCACGGTGGTCATTTCACTGGCGGCAGAGGCGAGGTCAGGCATGAGTAACTGGGCGTACTGCGGATTTTTTTCCTGAACGGCGATGGGAGGATACCAGTTGGAGTGTATTACCGGAATGCAGTCAGGGTTGCTGCAGATGCTGTATTTGATGTTGTTCATGAGATGTTCTCCTGGGAAAAAGTATCGATATTATTTAGTAATTTGTATGTGAAGGCAGAGGGATATAGAATTACTTTGTTTTAAATCGGCTGTTTTTTGAGATAGTATATTTATTTACAGGCGTATGTTAAAATAGAACAATGACCTGTTACATTTTTCAGATGTATTGGAATGGAAAAATCGACGGCGCAGAGCTTTGGCCCCGTATGCCATAGGCTGGTACCGGGGACGCATGGCAAGGATATAACAAAGGAGTAATCATGCTTCATAATAAAAAGCAAAACTGGAAACCGTTTGACATGAATAAGAAGCCCGTAAAGCAGTATCCGTTTCTGGTGCCGCTCATTTGGGGCGCCTCCTGGCTGATGACCAGGAGGTTCAGGCTGAAAATTGAGAAAGAAAATATGGAGCATATCCGGCCGCCCTATCTTGTGCTTTCTACGCATCAGGGTTTTTCCGATTATTATATTGCGCCGCTGGCACTGTTCCCTCACCGTGCGAATTATGTATCGGATATGGAGGGCTTCGCGGCCTTTGGCGAATGGCTGTACCGGGGTATCGGCTGTATTGGAAAGAGAAGATATGTTTCCGATGTGGCGGTAGTAAAAAACATCTATTACGCTTTACATAACAAAAAGCAGATTGTTGCTGTTTTTCCGGAATCCAGACATTCCAATGTGGGAACCACCTCCAGGATTCCGGGAAATATGGGGAAGCTGGCCAAACTGATGAAGGCGCCGGTGGTGACGCTGTCGGTTCACGGAAGCTATCTTGCCGGCCCCTTCTGGGACGAAGAGCACATAAGGACGGTGCCCATGGAGGCCAGGCTTACCTGTATTTACACGGCACAGGAGCTGGAGAGGGCCGGGGATGAGGAGGTTCAGCAGAAAATAGAGGAAAAATTACAGTATGACGAATACCGCTGGCAGAAGGAAAAGGGGATTGCCATCCGTTATAAAAACCGGGCGGAAGGGCTTCATATGGCGCTTTATCAGTGCCGGGCCTGCAAAACGTCTTTTCGTATGGAGAGCTGCGGCTGTGTGCTGCGCTGTTCCGCCTGTGGGAAGGAGTGGGAAATGGACGAGTACGGGCAGCTGCTGCGGGGAGAGGAAACACAGAGGATTCCCGACTGGTATGAGTGGCAGCGCAGGAACGTGGAGGAGGAAATTCTTCGGGGAGAGTACCGCTGTGACCTGTCTGTTCGGCTATGGGAAGCCGTTACTTTTCCGCATTTTTTGGCTGCGCGGGAAATGTAAACGTGAATCGGGTGCCTTCTCCGGGACTGCTTTCCACGGAAATTGTGCCCTTGTGAGCCTGCGTGATCCATTTGACCATGGGAAGCCCCAGGCCGGAACCCTGCCGTTCCCCGGAGCTTCTGGCGGAATCTACCTGATAAAAACGGTTCCATATTTTATCCAGCTTATCCTTTTCAATGCCGATTCCGTCATCGGCAACAGAGCCGGTAATGTATCCGCTGCCGGAGGAAAGGGTAATGAGCGTATGGCCGTTCTGCCGTCCATAGGTGATGCTGTTGGAAATCAGATTGATAAAAAGGCGCATCATCATGGTTTCATCTCCGCAAAACAGGATATCGGGCTGGATATCGGTTTCCAGCGTGATGTTTCTTGCAGCAGCAAGGCTGCGCTGTTCTTCCGTTATGATTTCGGCCAGCTCGCTCAGGTTCAGGATTTCGGGATGAAGCTGCTGCTTTCCGCTGTCTGCGCGGGCCAGGGTGAGGAGCTGGGAAATCAGGTTGGACATTTTGCGGGCCTGGTTCGTTATGGCCCGGATGCAGCCTCTGGTTTCCTCAGGGGTGGTATCTTCCCGGGAAGCATATTCGCATTGGGAGAGGATGACGGCTACGGGGGTGCGGAGCTCGTGGGAGACATCCGAGGTAAACTGTTTTTCATTTTCAAAGGAGGCCTGGAGCTTATCCATCATACGGTCGAAGGTATGGGCCATTTTGTGGACCTCATCCTTTCCTTCCCCTACCCTTATCCTTCGGGAGAGGTCGTTCCCTTCGCTGATCTGCCGGGCAGTCTCAGTCATGTCGGCCAGGGGGGCAAGGGTTTTGCGGATGATCAGGTAGCCGCCCGCCGCGATGCAGAGAACGAAAAACGGCAGGAAAATAAGCGCCAGCCGCACCAGGATATGGAGGGCGGCATCCGTCTGTGTCTGGGAGGCGATGCCGCGTACCCACAGATTGCCGTAGCCGTCAATTTTCTGGCAGTAATCGTAGACATACCAGAGATTCTGGCCGGAGGTCACCTGCTGGATTTCATCCATGATAAGCATGGGGGCACCGTGGAATAAAGAAGGCGTCCGGCCATACAGCAGAGCGCCCTGCGCGCTGTAAACGGAAATATAGATGCCTTCTCCCAGGAAATTAATATCCTTGTCAAATTCAAGGACGCCGTCCTCATATTCTATTTCATGAAAGCTTCTGGTTACCGTATCCTTCAGCCGAAGCTGGGCATTGGAAAGCACCTGGCTGCTGCTGATGGAAAAAAGAAGCCAGAGTATGACGATTATGAGGATGGTCATGAAGACGGTATACCAGAGTGTGATTTTAAACTTTATGGATAAATTTTTCATCGTATCCCTTTCGCTGGCGGCTTCGTTTTAAGCTTCCTTCAGTACGTAGCCCACGCCCCGGACCGTATGGATGAGCTTGGGGGAGAAGCCGTCGTCTATTTTTTTGCGCAGATAGCGGATGTAGACATCCACTACGTTGGAGCCGCCTTCGTAATCGTAATTCCATATATGCTGTTCTATTTTTTCTCGGGTCAGGACAATGCCCTGATTGCAGATCAGATATTCAAGGATGGAGAATTCTTTGGAGGATAGGGTGATCTGCACGCTGCCGCGGGCCGCGGTCCTGGCATCACAGTCCACAACAAGGTCGGCAATCCGGTAGCAGTTGTCCGGTCGGCCGCCTTCACGGCGCAGCATGGCACGGATGCGCGCCAGCAGCTCTTCGAAGGCAAAGGGTTTTACCAGGTAATCATCCGCGCCGCCATCCAGTCCGGCTACACGGTCGGGCACGCTGTCCAGCGCGGTCAGCAGGAGCACGGGGGTTTTATTTCCTGCGCTTCGCAGCTTCTTCAGCACTTCCAGCCCGTTTATCCCGGGCATCATGATATCCAGAATTATGGCGTCGTATTCAGCCATGGCCAGGCAGTCAAGGGCTTCCCGGCCGTTTTGGCAGGAATCCACAGAGTAGTGGTTTTTAATCAGAGTTTTTGTGATGACATCGTTCAGATCCTTTTCGTCTTCTGCAACCAGTAAACGCATGAGAGCCTCCTTTTTTTAATTAATGGTGTCAGATGTATATGCTTATTTTTTAATTATGCATGGGAATAATGAAAGTAATATTAAAAAGGGCCAGTTAAAAATATTTTGCAGCAGCAGGTTTCTGTCTGAAGTATATCATTTTTGGCAATAACTGTGAAGGAATGGAAAAGTTACGGAAATATGGTTATAGTTGTAACAGTTCAGGCAGATTTGCGCATTTACTGCGCAAACCGTGCGAAAACGTGGTGGCAGCAGTATCCGCCCCTCGCCGAAGGCGACTTATAATGGGCGGATGCAGTAACAGTTCAGCCGAAGGCTGAACTGTTACTTATAGTTTTGCCTGGAAAAAGAAAGGGTTGACAAATATAACTGTAATTAATATAATTACAGTATAACAGGTTAACTGGTGCAGCAAACGGAGGATATGCATGAAGAAAAGAATGAAAAAAAGGCTGGCGGGTATTATAACAGCAGGTGTGATTGCAGGGACGCTTACTGCATGCGCAGCTGCCGGGAAGCAGAGCGGAACGGTGGAAACGCAGCAAATGGCGGAGGGCATGCAGGCAGAACAGGGTATGGAAGCAGGACAGGGCGCGCTGCCGGGTGGGAGTGGGCAGACAGAACAGGAGGATACAATGCGGGCGGAATATCATAAAATATCAGCAGAGGATGCAAAGAAGAGGATGGATTCGGGAGATGATATTATCATTCTGGATGTGAGGACACAGGCAGAATACGATGAAAGCCATATCCCGGGGGCTATCCTGATTCCTAATGAAACCATCGGAAACGGTAAGCCGGAGCTGCTGCCGGATACAGATAATGAGATCCTGGTATACTGCAGGAGCGGCAACCGCAGCGCCCAGGCGGCGAAAAAGCTGGTGGAGGCAGGATATACGCAGATTTATGATTTTGGAGGAATTATGGATTGGCCTTATGATACTGTGAGCGGAGAAGAATAGGGCGGGCATAAAAGAATGACTGGTATTATGGAAAACGGCGGCTGTCCATGCGGGCAGCCGCTGTTTGACGTTCTTGTTTCATCAGTTCTGGCTGATGAGGATTTCGGCTATTTCCAGATCGTTTCTTGAGGCATCTTCGGATATCAGGGATATTACTTTTTTGACGTAAGTGCTGTCCAGTTCCAATTCTTCGGATATGGCGGAAATGGTGAGGCCTTTTGAAAACTTCTTTCTTATAAGGGAAACAATCTTTCTTTCCCCTTGGGAGAGTCCTCTTTTCAGCCCTATTTCAATTCCATCATCGACCAGCATTTGTCCCAGTTCAGACATAAATATCATCTCCTTTACTTTGCCTAAATCCTTTTTGCTTAAGAATTTAAGCGCTAACGTATACATTACGGCCTGCATTTTTTCCAGTTCCGTTTTCGTTACGGCATTTGAAGCGGATTGGAGAAAATGCAGGCTTTTTACGATTCTTTCTCCAATCGTCAGACGTCCGGACATCAGAGGGCTTAAAAGCAGCGGGACCAAATCCTCTTTCTCAAGAGGAACTCCCTGCTTTTCTTTTGCCTCCAGAAGAGTCTGAGATCCTCTGTTGTGATGGAATCACTTTCAAATTCCAGATGGATCCAGGTATTATCTGCCGATACATAGTTGAAATCCTGGTACATCTGCCGCGCCTCAAGCTTTATCAGTTCGGTTGGGGCAACATATTTGGCTTTGCCGGTAATTCCGAGCAGAGGCATCAGTTCCTCGCCAAAATACTGCGCGGCGGTCTTCAGGGCCAGATCTTCATGATGAAGATTCCTGGACTCCGTCTGTGGTTCAGACTTTTTTTGTTCTTGCTGCACACGGCCTCCTTTTCCTGTAAGCCATGTGTAAATGTCTATCTTCCATTCAATTATAACTGAAAATCCGACACCGGACAACCGATTCTTACTTTTTCTTTTGTTTTAAATTTATAGTGGAAATAAAGAATAAAATGAAATGTTGTCCGACTGGACAGATAAATTAATTTGATAAGAGGAAGAAAAGGTGATTTGGGCAGATAGGATTTACACATATTATCCGGCCGCCGGTGTTGGTTAAGTTTATCATAATTTTGTCATAAATGAAAGGGAATAGTTATACTTTTTGTTGACAGCCTAACGAATGTTAGATATAATGCACCTAACAGTTGTTAGAGGAGGGGAGAATGATGGCGGCAGACAGTACAAAGGAACGGATTCTGGATATTTCATTGCAGCTTTTTTCTCAGTATGGCTTCAGCGCTGTATCCATAAGGGATATCTGTGGGCAGGTACATATTAAGGAAAGCTCTGTTTATTATCATTTTACGAATAAGAGGGCTATTTTAGAGGAGCTGGGAAATCGGTTTGAAATGATTGCGGGAGGGCTGATGCAGCGGCTGGACGACGCAGTTGCGCAGCTGCAGGGAGAGGGCGGGAGCGGTATATCCGGCGGCGCGGCAGCGGAGGTGTTTTTCCATGACTATCTGATGGATGATTTCTGCAATCGCTATATCAGGCTCCTGCATATGGAGCGCAGCGGCAGCGAGGCTATGAGGCAGGCATATGATAAATGGATTTTCGAAGAACCGCTGAGGTTTCAGGAAAGGATATTTAATGCATTAATTGAGAAAAAATGGATTCCGGCGGCGGACGGTGAATATCTGGCGCTGAAATATTACGCGCCGATTTATCTTTTTTTCCAGCGATACCTGTTGGGAGGAGAACTGACGGAAGCTAAGAAAAAGCTTTTCCTTGAAAAAGCAGAGGAACATATCACGGAATTTTTCAAAGAAATGGGAGGCGTCTGAATGGCAAACATAATTTTGACAGGGGGAAATCAGGGAATTGGGTATTTTATGGCGGAGAAATTCCTTCAAAACGGGGACTGCGTTGCAGTGCTGGATCTGGAAAATGACAATTTGCGGGAATTGAAAAAGGAGTATCCCGGCAGGCTGCTTGACTGTATCTGTGATATGAGGGACGCAGGCGGCGTCGTCGAAACGGTGAACCGGATCGCAGCTTCCTTTCAGATCATCGATATTGCGATCCATAATGCCTGCCGGTGTACCTTTGATTCCATGGCCGATACGGCTGATGAGATTTATCAGGAAGTGTTTGACGTGAACTATTTTGGCGCGCTGCGGCTGTCCCGGGCGGTGCTTCCTCACATGAGGGCACAGCATTGCGGAAGGGTGGTATTTACAAGCTCCGGCGTAGGTGTGATGGGGTTTGCAAATATCAGTCCCTATGCATCCAGCAAAGGCGCAGTGGAGGCGCTGGCTAAGTGTCTGAGCCTGGAATATGAGAAAGAGGGGATAACCTTCCATATTCTCCATCCGCCGCTTACGCGGACGAAATCCTCGGCTCCGTTCCCTTTTCCTGCGGAATATAAGGCGGATCCTAAAACCGTGGGATATGGGCTGGCGGAGAATATCAATGGCAAAGGCTTTGTTATCTGCCACAGCTTTCTTCAAAAGGTGCAGACGGAGCTGTGTTATCTTTTCTCATTGAGGATGGGCAGGCTTATGAGTGGAAAAATGGCGGCGCTTTCCGGGAGGGAAGGCAATACTTGAAATATATCATAGTAACTTCAGAATGTAGCGCTTCAGGAAATCTTCAACAACCAAGGAGGACCAAATGTCAGATATCAGTATTATCGGCGCCGCCTAAGGCAATCTAAAAAATATTTCGCTGGACATCCCCAGAAATAAGCTTGTGGTATTCACGGGCCTTTCCGGTTCCGGTAAATCCACGCTTCTCATCGATGTTCTCTACAATGAATGCCAGAGGCAGTATCTGGAAGCAATGGCCTTTTAGGGCATTCAAAAGCCGAAGGTGGAACGCGTGCGGGGCGCATCCCCGGCAATAGTGATTACCCAGACGGATGCGAACAGGAATCCCCGTTCCACGGTAGGCACCATGTCGGATATTTATACGGATTTGCGTATGGTTTATGAAAAGCTGGGCAGGATTCATGCCATAAAAAAGGTTCATCCAGCACAATGAACGGCGCATCCTTATAAAGCGCCCTGGCCAGCGCAATTTTCTGCGCTTCACCGCCGGAGATTTCCACGCCGTTTTCCTCAAAGTCCTTATACAGGCATGTCTTCAGCCCGTCAGGCATGGAGGTACGGCGGTTAACAAACCCGGCCGCATCAAGGCAGGCTTCCACCCGTTTCGTATCATAATCCATATCCACAGCCACATTTTGTCCCAGGGAAAAGGAAAACAGCTTGAAATCCTGAAAGACCACGGAAAAGATTTTCATGTATTCCTCATAATCATATTTCCTGATGTCAATGCCGTTGAGCAGGATTTTTCCTTCCGTGGGATCGTAAAGGTGGCAGAGCAGCTTGATAAAGGTGGTTTTTCCGGAGCCGTTCATACCAACCACCGCCAACCGCTCGCCAACGCGGAATTTCAGGTTGATATGGCGCAGGGCGCAGGTATCGGAGCCGGGATATTGGAAGGAAACATCCCGGAATTCAATTTCATATTCATTGTCGCTGCCTGGAATATTCTTTCAAATCCGAAAAAAACATGGTATTTCAGGGGTTCTTTCTTCTTTTTCATGATGTATCTCCTCCTCTTGTCAAAGTATAACGCAGGTACGGGCCAAATGTCAGCATCAGCACGAATGGTATGCGTACTGGCACAAACGGCAGAATGTGCGCCCAGGCTCCAGACAGGTCCTCCTGTGGGGGTGTCTCCGGATCTTCTGGGAAAAATATGCCAATGCATGTGACGTCCGGTTCCGGATCCGAGAAGCTCATAATTCAATTTATCCGGCTGGAATGCATTATAAACCGCCTCTGCCACAAGGGACATTTCCCGGAGAAATTCCATTCGGAAGGCTTGTTCCAGGAAATGCAGCTCCGTTGCGTGTTCTTTGCACAGAAAGAGCGTATATCCTTTTATCCGCTGATGGTCGCCGATAACCACATAGCCTGTGTTAAGTTCTCTTACAAAATATGGGTTTTTCCCTGCTTTAATCCAGTCAATTCTTTCACATATCATACAGTCATTTATGCAGACAGCCCTCCGTGCTGAAAATTATTGTGTTGTTCAGAGTTGTTTTATTGTTATTTTACCATGGCATACCGGGGAATGGAAGGCCGTACTTTTTCCATAAGAAGGGTTCTATTTTGTTGATTGTATCATTGTATTAATGGCTTGACACAGCGATGCGAAAGTGATACTATCAGGATAACAAAACAATCTCATATATGATAATAATACTATTTATGATAATGATTGATACTGCAGCAGAAAGGATATGAGCCAATGAACCAGCAGGATTTTACGAAAATAATTATGAATCCCGTAAGGCAGCGCATCGTTCAGTATCTGATTCTTCATGAGGAAGGCACGGTATCCTCTATCAGGGAAGAGCTGAACGATATTCCGCCGGCCAGCCTGTACCGGCATATCAAAATACTGTATGAAGCAGGTGGGATTGAGGTCGTGCGGGAGCGTAAGATACGGGGAACGGTGGAAAAAACCTATGCGCTGGTAAAAAATCCGGCAGGGGAGTACAGCCGGGAAGGTGCGGCGCAGATGATTCAGGCGGCGCTCTTTTCTCTGGCCGCTTCCTTTTCCCGCTATTTTGCACAGGAGGAGAACGACCCGAGGAAGGATTTGCTGAGCCTGTCCACCTCCACCCTGCTTCTTACCGATGAGGAATTTATGGAGATGACCGCTAAAATAGGGGCGGTATTCAACGATTATATTTACAATAAACCGGAGGAAGGCCGGAAAATCAGGCGGTTTACGCTGATCTCTTCTCCAAGCGAGGAAGAGTAGCGGCGATCCGGTTAACTGAACTGTCAGGAAGAATAGGAGAATATTATGTTAGAGATCATCAATTTTTCAAAAACCTATAAAGACGGAAAAAAAGCCGTATCCAACCTGAACCTGGAAATCCTGCCCGGGGATATTTACGGTTTCATAGGCCACAACGGCGCGGGGAAAACCACGACCATTAAGGCTGTAGTGGGAATCCTGGATTTTGAGGAAGGGGAAATCCGCATTGACGGGCATTCCGTAAAGGAGGAGCCGCTTGTATGCAAATCCCTTCTGGCTTATATACCGGATAATCCGGACCTGTATGAACATCTGATCGGTATTCAGTATCTGGATTTTATTGCGGATATTTTTCAGGTTCCTTCTGCGGTAAGGACGGAGCGGATCGGGGAATATGCGGAGCAGTTCGGAATCACGGAAAGCCTGGGTGATCTGATTTCTTCTTATTCCCACGGCATGAAGCAGAAGCTGGCCATCATCTCCGCACTGATTCATAAGCCCCGGCTTCTGGTGCTGGATGAACCCTTTGTGGGGCTGGACCCTTCCGCCTCCGTGGTGCTCAAGCAGAATATGCATGCCCTTTGTGAGGAGGGAAGCGCTATTTTCTTTTCCACGCATGTGCTGGATGTGGCGGAAAAGCTGTGTAATAAAATCGCCATCATCAAGGAAGGCGTGCTGGTGGCTGCCGGCGAAACTGCCGGGCTGACACAGGGTAAATCACTGGAGGAAGTATTTATGGAGGTGGTCAGACATGATTAGCACGAGTATCCGTCTGTTAAGGATTCAGCTGCTGAAGGACTTCGGAATCAATGAAGTCATGCATTGCAGGGATGCGGGGAAAAAACGAAAGCTGGTTTTCATGCTGTGCATTTTCATATTCTGCGGGGGGCTGCTTGCCTTCTATGTCGCGGGGGCAGCGTGGGTTCTGTGTGTTTCCGGGGCACAGGACAGCGTTCCCGGCTTTGTGGTTGCGGTGTCGAGTATGGCTATTTTCATCTTTACCCTGTTCAAAGCGGGACCGGTGCTGTTTGCCGCCGGGGATTATGAGATGCTGACGGCCCTTCCGTTGAAGCCGTCGGCGATAATTATGAGCCGCTTGCTTCATATGTATCTAAGCTCCCTGCTTTTGTCGGCGCTTACCATAGCGCCGGCAGGCGCGGTATATGGCTTGACGGCGGCGCCTTCCCCTGTTGTTTATGTGCGGATGTTTATCAGCCTCTTTTTTGTCCCGTTGGTTCCCCTGACAGCGGCGTCTCTGATTGGAACTTTAATCATGGCCATTGGTTCCCGCGTGCGGCATAAAAATTTGGTGATTATTTTACTGTCCATGACTTTTACCCTGGGAATCCTGGCGGTAACCATGCTTTTTTCCTCACGGGCGGAAAATATGGAGCTTCAGGATATGGCGGGGATGATACGCGGTGCAGTAGAGCAGGTAAACGGCATGTATCCGCTGACCGGTCTGTATACAGCGGGGATTACCGGCGCAAATCCGGCGGCGCTGGCCGGATTTGCGGCCATATCCATGGGGATTTTCCTCCTGTTCATCGCATTGGTGCAGTGGAAGTATGTACAGATAAGCAGTACGCTGCGTACGCATGAGGCAAAGAAGAATTACAGGCTGCAGAGCCTGAAGCAGCGTTCCGTGCTGGGCGCTTTGTACAAAAAAGAGATAAAGCGTTATTTTGCCTCTAATATATACGTAATGAATACGATGGTTGGATATATACTTATGGTAGCGGCAGCGATTGGGCTTGCGGCGGCGGGGATGGATAAGCTGGAAAGCTATCTGCAGTTGGAAGGGGTGGGAGGCATCCTGCCTGTCAGCCTGGGAAGCATGCTCCCCTTTCTTTTGTCACTGATGGTGATGATGGGGGGCACTACCTCAAGCTCCATTTCCATAGAAGGAAAGCAGTGGTGGATTCCCAGGTCGCTGCCCATTCCCTCCGGTTTGATTTTGGATGGTAAAATGCTGGTGAATCTGACGCTTGCCGTGCCTTCCATTCTGCTGGCAGGAACGATTTTGACGGTTTCCGGCCAGACCGGGAGCCTGAAGCCTGTCTGGGTATTCCTGGTTCCGCTGGTCTATGCCTGTTTTTCTTCGGTTCTGGGGATTACCATTAACCTGAAAATGCCGGTATTCAACTGGGACAATGAAACGACGGTAGTAAAGCAGAGCGCTTCCACTTTTGTGTCCGTTCTGGGAGGAATGCTGCTGGCCCTGGTTCCCATCGGACTGCGCTTTGCGTTGGCAGGGGTTCCGGCCGACCTTTTCCTGGGAGGGGTGACGGTGTTTGTTTTACTGATAACCGTTATTCTTTATGGAAAGAACAGAAGATGTGATCTGCGGAAAATTGGATAAACAACCTTAGGAGGACACTGCTGCCCCGGATATCAGACGGAAAGCTCTTAAAGAGTTCTGGATGGTATGTGGGGCAGCAGTTTTTGCAGGAAAGGGCATAGGAAATCAGGAATCCTGGTGGTGGGGCAGACTGTCCGAAAACTTAGGCTAATCTGACATGAGATTTTGGCAGAGGCATCTGCCTTAACAGCAGATGATTCACATATAAAAATGCGTACCTTGACAAGCTTGGATTAGAAAAAATGATGGAACTGATGAAAGCAGGCAGCTGCTGAGACATCTTTATATACTTTATTCAGTTGTTGAGGTCAGATATTAATTTCGAGGGAAATGTATCTGGCATTTTTAATACAAAAAATGGCTTTAGATTGAAGAAAAACAAGGTTTTCGGACGGCCTGTGGGGGGAAATGAAGCTTTGTGAGGGAAAGAAAAAATTTCTGACACAGGGGCTGTTTTCTCTCAGTTTCTTGATACTTCGGAAAAGCTTTTGAAAAACGTTTAGTTTTGTGTTGATAATATTAAATTAGTATGTTATTATTATTTCGTCACACAGCAGTATCTATGCTGCTGCAGTATTCGGCCGTCCGGCCGTTCTTTCATTTCGGCGCTTCCCTTTCGAAGCAACAATCCGTAAATGGCAAAAATTTAATACAGGAGGAATATTTATGGAAAACAAGCTCAAACATTATTTTCCGCATCAGGGAAAGGGAGGAGGTGTTGAAGGAAATCGGCGAAAACAGCGGATTACAGGCGCTGTTTCACAACTGGGCGCCTGATCGCAGGGAAGAATTCCTGGATTTCTGCACGGGCATGAAGGGCGTGAAGATCCTCTATGATTCCTTTTTCAAGGAAATCATGAGCCCGGAATATACGCCCGACAGGCTGAACCGTTTTCTGTCCCTGCTGCTTGGGAAAAAGGTGATAATCCGTCAGGTACTGCCCAATGAGGGCGGCAGGATTGCGGACGAGAATACACTGCTGGTCACGGATATCCTGGTGGAATTCGAGGACGGAAGCCTGGCGGATGTGGAAATTCAAAAGCTGGGCTATGCCTTCCCGGGAGAACGCAGCGCCTGCTATGCGGCGGATCTGCTGCTGAGGCAGTATAAAAGGGCAAGGGACAGGAAAAGCAGGGAAAAAGGAAAATTCAGTTATAAGGACATTAAAGATGTATATGTCATAGTTCTTTTCGAGAAAAGCCCCGTGGAATTTCACACCATTGAGAAGGAATATCTGCATCAATCGGTATGGAGCTTTGACACAGGTCTGGAGCTGGATTTATTACAGAATTTTATCTTTATTACGCTTGACATATTCCAAAAAAACATGGAGAATAAAAGTATAGAAAACGAGCTGGAGGCGTGGTTGATGTTCTGCAGCACGCAGGATCCGGAACGAATAATCGAGTTGATAGATAAATACCCGATGTTCAGACAGATGTATGGAGACGTGTATGAAGTCTGCCGGAATATGGAGAAGGTGATGGGAATGTTTTCAGAAGAGTTGAGAGAGATGGATCGGAACACAGTGCAGTATATGATTGACGAGATGCAGGCGACGATAGATGCACAGGCTGCTGCATTGGAGGAAGAGAAGAAAAGGCGTGAGGAAGAGCAGAAAAGGCACAGTGAAGAACAAAAAAGGTACGAAGAAGAGCAGAAAAGGCACAAGGAAGAATATAATAAACTGCAGGAGCTGATTGATGCACAGGCTGCTGCGCTTGAGAAGGCTTTGAAGCGGATTGAGGAACTGGAAAGAAAAACGGTTTAGAACCCGCAAAATAAGCCATTGCAATGCGTGACGTAAGCTGATGCTTCCCGCAGGATATCAGGATCAAAAGAATGCAGCCGGAAACGTGGTGCGGATGCTCCCCGTTTAAAAAAGCTATAAAGAGTAGCATCCGAACTCTGCGTGATACGCGGGGAGGGATGCTATTTCTTTTTTATCATTTTGTTTCCCCGGTTATAGCAGAACTGCAAAAAATTACTGAAAATAAGGTTAAAATATACAACCCCGGTGGGCAGGAAGGGTGGAATCCTATAATCAGCACCGTATCAATGAAGGGGATATTATTGCCGTCAACAGCTTCCGGATGCTGGAGCTTGAGCTGGACGGGGATGCGTGTGCGCTGTCGCTGTCGATTTCCCTGCATTATCTGGCCTCTGTCAGTCCGGAGCTTCTGAATCATAGGGTAAACTGCCGCTCCTTCCTGTATCCGAAGGACAGGCAGGGGATCTATGATGTACTCCGGAACAATCTGGCCCGGGCCTTTCAGGCGCAGTATAAATATGAGATGAGGCAGTCCCTGTATATAAAGAACCGGATTGCGGCGCTACTTGAGAATCTGGTCCGGCATTTCCTGGAGGAAAAGGAAGAGCTGCCGGAGGGCAGCGGCTGGGAACGGCTGAAGCAGGCCATTGATTATATCCATAATAATTACAGGGAGCCGATTACCCTGGAGGATCTGGCGGAGCATACCTTTCTGAGCCGTACATACATATCACACAGCTTCCGCAGATATCTGGGCGTGTCCTTTATGGAGTATCTGACGAGGGTGCGTGTCTGCCATGCCGTCTGGATGATGCACGGCAGGGAAACGCTGACGGAGATCGCCTATAACAGCGGATTTCCCAATGTGAACGCCATGATCAAGGCGTTTAAGCAGTACCGGGGTATGACGCCGGGAGAATACCGGAAACAGGCCGCGGCGCAGCAGGAAACCCCGCAGACGGCGGCAGCGGAGCCGGATGAAATGAACCATGTTTTTTCCTCTCTGATGCGTTATGCCGGCAGCGATCCGGAGGTAAAGCAGTACAAGGAAAAGGTGCGGGAGCTGGTGATAGATCTGGAGGGCAGAAAACCGCGAATCACTCAGCACTGGAAGCGGATTATGAATGCAGGCTATGCGAGGGAGCTGCTGGACGGAGCGAGGCAGCAGGAAATAATTCTTCTGCAGCAGCAGATCGTAAAGGGGATTCTTGATGATGATATGTGCCTGCTCCGGACGGATATGATTGGCAACCGGGTAAAAAATTTCACCTATGTGGATGAAGCCATTGATTTTATTGTGTCAGCAGGGGCGAAGCCCATGGTGGAGTTAAGCAATATGCCCAGGCTCCTGGCGCGCAGTACCTCCATTCCCTCCATGCGGGCGGGGGTGGTTTCCTATCCGGAGTCCCTGGAGGCGTGGAAAGATCTGATCCGAAGCCTGCTGGAGCACCTGGTGGAGCGCCACGGCAGAGATCGGGTGCGGCAGTGGCTGTTTGCCCCGTGGCTGATTCCGGAATATGTGAATTTCGGTGTATGTACGGAAGCGGAATATGAGGAGATTTACACCTGTACTTATGAGACGATAAAATCCGTATGCGGCAATTTCCTTGTATGCGGCCCGGGAACAACGGACTGCCGGAAATATCTGCCTCAGTTTCTTGCCATGTGCCGCCGGAGAGGCTGCATGCCGGATATCATCAGCTTCCGTTCCTTTGCCGGGGTGAATCCGGAGGAGGAAGAGGGCGGCCTGAATCTGATAGTGGGGAATGAAAGCTTTCCCATGGCCGTCAGCAGGGATGAGGATATCCTTTTCCATCTGACGGAGGAAGCCCGCGGGATTTTAAAACAAGCGGGGGCAGGGGCGCTGCCGCTGGTGGTGGAGGAATGGAGCAGCACGATCTGGCAGAGGGATTTGTGCAACGACACCTGCTATAAATCAGCATATCTCTTTAAAAATGTCCTGGAAAACAATGCCCATTTAAGCGGGATGGGGTATTTTGCCCTGAACGACAGGCTGGATGAAATCCCACCGGTGCCCCAGATGTTCTGCGGCGGCTTCGGGCTGTTCACCAAAAACAGCGTGAAAAAGAGCGCTTACCGGGCGATGGAGCTTCTGGCGCAGATGGGGGACCGTATGGTGGAAAAGGGGAACGGATACTTTATTTCACAGCGGAATGAGGAAATACAGATTTTTCTGTATAATTATTGTCATTATGATCTGCTTTACCGCTACCGCCATACGGTAAATATGACGCAGACCAACCGGTATCAGGTATTCCAGCCGAAGGAGGCGGAGGCTTTTTTTATCCAGCTGTCCCATCTGGCGCCGGGAAAATACCGGATAAAACGCTACGGGATTACAAGGCAGGGCGGCAGCAGCTATGACGCCGGGTGCGTATGGGGGCGCCGGATACACTGACCCGGGAGGAAGCCGCATTCCTGGAGGCGGGCTCATATCCTGAGTATCGGACGGAGTGCGAAGAGGTACGGGAGGAGGAGCCTGTTCTGAATATCAGCGCCAGTGTGAAGCCTCTTGAGGTCATGCTTATTAAAATCCGGAAGGAATAAGGCTTGCCGCCTTCATGTATCAACACGGCCTGTGCAGAAAATGCACAGGCCTGTTTGAATTAATGCCGGGAATCATCAATTCTTGTTGTTTTTATCATGAAATCTTGCGTTAACAGGAAAAGTGAAAAAACTGCCATCCAAAATCCGGCAAGGAAGGGGGAAAAGGTAAGGAGAAATGCGATATCCTGGGGCGGTACTTTTTTGTATAGTTAAGACAACAAAAAGAACCAAAGGAGGAGCAGTTTTATGGGGGAAAAGCAGCGGAAGCAAAGCATTCCGGGCAGACGGAAAAAATAGGGGTATTTGAAAAGGTGGCTTACGGCGGAGGGGATCTGGCAAGCAACCTGATTCTGGTCCTGACCTCGACCTTTGTAACCTTTTTTTACACGGATGCGCTTGGGCTGAATGCGGCGATTATCGGAAGCATTATGATGTTTTCGAGGCTGGCGACGGGTTCACGGATATTTTCATGGGCTACGTGATGGATCGGGTAAAGACGAAGTACGGCAAGGCGAGGCACTGGATGCTCTGGCTTGCGGTTCCCATCGGCATTGCATGTGTGCTCGTATTCCTGGTGCCGAATACAGGGGATCTGGGGAAATACATATATGTGGCGATTACCTATAATCTGGTTACCACATTCCTGTACACCATGATCAACATCCCTTATGGCGCGCTCACCTCCCTGATGAGCCGTGATCAGGGACAACGTACGGTAATCAATATTTTCCGTATGTTTATGGCGCAGTGCGGATCCCTTCTCATCAATGCATTTACCCTTCCCTTCGTAAATGCCATGGGCGGCAGCAATCAGCAGAAGAGCTGGATTCTTGTTTCCATTATTTATGCAGTGGCAGCGGCGGCGCTTTTCTTCCTCTGCTTTGCAAAAACAAAGGAACGTGTGCGGGTGTCCTCCGTACAGAAGGAAAACATCAGCTTTGTGAAGGGCTTCAAGCTTCTTCTGAAGAACAATTACTGGCTCATCATTGTGGGTATCTGGGTATGCACGGCACTTGGAATGTCCCTGGGCATGGGCGTGGGCACCTATTATGCCAAGTGGATTCTGGGCAACGAAAACCTGGCGGGCTTTATTACGGCGGTATCCATCGTGCCGGTACTGGCATGCATGCCCGCAGTAGCGCCGCTGAGCAAAAAATACGGGAAGCGGGACGTAGCCCTTGTGGGAAGAATTATCAGCCTTGTGGGGCAGGTGCTTATGCTTATGAATCCCACAAGCGGCGGATGGCTGATTGCATGCTCCCTGATTAAGGGCGTGGGAAATGCGGCTCTTACGGAAACCTTGTTTGCCATGGTGGCTGATACCATTGAGTATGGACAGTGGAAGACCGGAACCCGTGTGGAAGGCATGCTTTACTCCAGCACGACCTTCGGTGCAAAAATCGGCGCAGGCGTGGGCGGCGCCGTAGCGCTGGCCATTATCGGCGCGGCGGGATATAATGGACTTGCGGCAGTACAGCCGGAAACCGCCATTGCGACGATTAAGAATCTGTATCTGGCGGCGCCGATTCCGTTCATGCTGGCCATTCCGGTATTCTATTATTTTTATAAGCTGGATAAGCTTTATCCCACAGTAATGGCAGATTTACAGAAACGGGAGACGGAAGGAAAATAACAGTTATTCAGGAGAAAAATCCGCTGCCTGCAAAAGTGGGCAGGCATTTTTCCTGACAAACAAGCAGGAGGTTAACAAGATGGCAAAAAATTTTAATTATGATGATGTACCTGTGGTGGAAACCACCGGAGGAAGGCTGAAAGGATTTCTCTATGAAGGGGCCTATATTTACAGAGGTGTGCCCTATGCATATGCGGATCGTTTCCGGATGCCAGAGGAAACATCCTGGGAGGGCGTAAAGGACGCAACCTCTTACGGGTTTGTGTGCCCGCTGATGAACCAGGATACGCCCAGCGCGGAGCTTATGGTTCCCCACCGTTACTGGCCGCAGGATGAGCACTGCCAGAACCTGAACATCTGGACGAAGTCCCTGGATAAGGAGGCGAAAAAACCGGTGGTGGTATGGCTGCACGGCGGCGGATATTTTGCCGGCTCCTCCATTGAGCAGATCGCCTATGACGGGTATAACATGTGCATGGACGGGGATGTGGTTGTGGTTTCCGTCAATCACCGCCTGAATCTGCTGGGATACCTGGATCTGTCCCCCTTCGGAGAAAAGTACAAAAACTCCGGGAATGCAGGCCATGCGGATATGGTGGCGGCATTGCGCTGGATCCATAAAAATATCGCCCTCTTCGGCGGGGATCCTGAGAATGTAACAATTTTCGGCCAGTCCGGAGGCGGCATGAAGGTGGCCGACCTGATGCAGATTCCCGATGCGGACGGCCTGTTCCATAAGGGCATGATCATGAGCGGCGTAGGAGATGCGTCCACACTGCCTATCTGCCGCGGCGACGGGCGTGAGATCGTCGGGGCGCTGCTCGCGGAGCTGGGGTTTGGCGAGGGGGATGTGGAAAAGCTGGAAACCGTACCCTACTATGAGCTGGCCAAAGCCTATACGAAGGTCAGCATGCCGATTGCCATGAAGGGCGGCTATGTGGGAGGCTCTCCGTTGCTAAATGATTATTATCCGGGCAGCCCGCTGGAGTGCGGCTTCCGCGAACATGCCTATCAGCTCCCTCTTTTGATCGGTTCTGTTTTCGGGGAGTTCGCGTTCCTGCCGGAAACCTATGATAAAACGAAGCTGTCCGGGGAAGAGGCCAGGGAGCTCATCGCAAAGGTTTACGGAGAGCATACGGATGAAATGATCGCGGCTTTTGCCAAAGCCTATCCCGGAAAATATCCCACGGATCTGCTGAATGTGGACCGTGTGATGCGCCAGCCCTCCAAACGTCTGGCAAAGCTTCACGCGAAGGGAGGCGCGGGAACCTACCTTTACAACTTTATCCTGGAGTTCCCGATCCAGCATCAGAAAATTGCATGGCACTGTTCGGATATCCCCTTCTTTTTCCACAATACGGATAAGGTGGAGGTATGCGGCATCCAGGGTGTTTCCGATGAGCTGGAGGCCCGGATGTTCGGCGCCCTGATGACTTTTGTGCGCACCGGCAGACCGGGACATTCCGGACTTCCCCAGTGGGATGCGGTAACGGAGGAAAAAGAGCCAACCATGATCTTTGACCGCAGCTGTGAGGTGCGCGACCATTATGACGATGCTCTGTATGAGCTGATTGACAGTATTCTTCCGCCCTTTAACCTGATGGAAATGATGAAGAATCAGGATGTCCAGCGCTGAGCAGGTTTGTATGGATGAATTTGCCTCCTTCCCTTCCGGCCATTCCATGAATTCCGCGGGCGTCATCCTGCTGCTGCTGTTTCCGGGAATCTACCCTGCCCTGGCGGGAAAGGAAAATATCTTCTGGGCCGTCGTCTACATCTGGTGTCTTGTTGTGGGCAGCAGCCGTGTGTTTATGGGAGCGCATTTTGCCAGCGACGTGACGGTGGGGATCCTGATATCCCTTGCCTTGTTTGAACTGGTGAGTTTTCTTGTGGATAAGGGAAGGAATAAACAGATGCATAGTTAATATCGTGGGAATATAAAAAACAGAGGGCTATTGGTAGTCCCCTGTTTTTTATAGCTTGAAGATAGGAATGGGCAACATCCTCCGGTTTCTTCTCCGTCAGAAGATATTACTACGGGAAATTCGGCAAGACGGGCGCAACCCTGAAGGCAGACTCAATGGTCAGGATGCTTTGGAGAGAAATGTAAATGTAATAATTTTTCCTTGATGCGGTATTGTACCATGAATAAAGCTCTGGCCGACAGGCAACACTCCTCAATAGAATAAGGAAAGTGATTTTCAGATGAAGTATTTTATTGGGAGAAGACAGCAATGAGCATTCAAAAAGGTGATATATATTACGCAGATTTACGTCCGGTGATCGGATCAGAGCAGGGAGGCATCCGCCCGGTTCTTGTCATTCAGAATGATATGGGAAACCGATACAGCCCCACCGTCATCGTAGCCGCAATAACAAGCCAGACCGGAAAGCATAAGCTTCCCACGCATATACCGCTTGAGGATTCCAAATTCGGTTTAAGAAAGGATTCCATCATTCTTCTGGAGCAGGTGCGTACTATTGACCGCTCAAGGCTTAAGGAATACATAGGCAGAGTGGACAATCTTTTGTTGGGACAGGTGGACCGGGCGCTTGCGGTAAGCTTTGGGATGTGCATGTAGGGGAAAGGTTATTTGGGAATGCGGTAAATAGTCAAAAACTATTTATCGCATTCTATATTTTGGGGTAATACCTACTTCATAACTGTTTTGCTGGTCAGTATATTAAGCTGCGCAGGCAGACATTCTCATTTAGGCTGGATTTTAGCAGTAATTTTGAAGGAACTGAAAAGTTACCTTGCTTCAGCATGAGGTAATCACTCTCACAATTAATGCTGGCCGAAATTTCTTATAAAACGATTAAATTAAGTGAAAATAATTATAATTTTAAATAAAAGTAATTGTATTTATTTAAATATACGTTTATACTGAGAAAAAATGTAATAAGGGGGAGAAAAGTATGCTGCTGAATTTCGAGTTTTATAATTACCGTTCTTTTCGTGATAAAACAACTTTATCCATGGAGGCAAAAGGAAATGCGGAATACAGAAGCTGTCTGATTCCTTATAAAAAATCCGCTATCCTGCCGGCAGCAGCAATTTTCGGAAAAAATGGCGGTGGTAAGAGTAATGTCATCCGTGCATTCTGGCTGGGAGTCCAGTTTATTCGGAATGCCCAGAAAACGCAGCATGAGAAAGCGCCTGTTCCAGTAAGGGCTTTCGCGTTAAATGACTATTCTGTAAATGAGCCAACAGGCTTCGAATATCAGTATGTGGCCGATGGCATCAAATATACCTATGGATTTTGTGCCACATCAAAAGAAATAGTAAAGGAATATTTGTATGCATCCCCTAAAGGTCAGAAGTCAGTGATCTTTACGAGAGAGGGACAGACATTTTCTTTTCCGGCGAATGGAGATAGGAAAAAGAAGGAGATGATAGCAGAAGCAGTAGCCGGTAATCAGCTGTTTTTCTCAATTGCCTGTGTCATGAATTACCAACCCTGCATTGCTGCGATGAAGTGGTTTCGGGAAGCTGTTTATTTTTCGAAAGATTATGGGGATATCCCGAAGCAGCTTTTAGAGTACGCTGAGGATTCCAATATGCTCTCCGCGATTGTTTCTTATGCAAAGCAGGCAGATGTGGGAATTGAGGATATGACCTTTGAAGTAAGCAATGAGGAGCTTTTCCAATCTGAACTTTATACCGGGAATCTTCCGGAAGGAATCATAAGGGCGCTGAGGGAATTTGCGGCTGCGTTGAAAGATTCCTCTGATACGGCGGAGATGAACCTTCGGGTAGGGGAACTGAAAACATCGTCCATGCACCGGGGAGTGGGAAAGGATGGCATGGCAGAAATGTTTTCACTGGAGCTGGCGGACGAGTCCGATGGAACCAGACGTCTGATGGCACTGGCGCCAGGAATTGAGAGGGTGTTAAGCAAGGGCGGCGTTTTTCTGGTGGATGAACTGGATCAGGAGCTGCATCCATTGCTTGCGGAATTTGTGATATCCAAATTCCAGAGCCCGGAGACGAATCCTGGCCACGCACAACTCATTTTTACAACCCATGATACGGAACTTCTGAATATGGAAATCATACGGAAGGATCAGGTTTATTTTGTGGATAAAGACAGGCATAGCGGAGTTTCGGAACTTTTCAACCTGACGGAATTTCAGGTGCGGACCAATGATAATATTCGAAAAGCGTATATGGCCGGGAAATACGGGGCCGTACCGGAAGTGGATACGGTGGAGGTGGAATGATGGGAAGAAAAATCAAGCCACTGATTTATCTGTTCTGTGAGGGCGAAAGCAAAATCGAATATGGAAAATGTATAAAAGAACGGTTTTCCGATGTGGCGGTCATTATGAAACCGGTAAAGGGTCTGTTTACCGAGGCAGAAAGAAAGTTCAGGAAAGAGGCCCGGTATCGGAATAAAATTGATGTTATTGATGAGATATGGTTTTTCTTTGATGTTGATCATGACCAGGCCGGTAGTTGGAAGGATAATCAGAAAACTATCCGGCTACTGCGAAAGCTGCGGAAGCATCCGGGAATTCGTGTCAGGCTTTTGATGACTACAGGGTGTGTGGAGTATTGGTATCTTCTTCATTTTGAAAAAGTCTGCCCGCCAATCCAGAGTCCGGCAGAAAAGGATCGGGTTATGGCAATGTTAAGGAAACACAGCCCGGCATATGAAAAAGGGGATCAGGTGACAACCGCAGAGATTGCCGGATGTATGGATACTGCGGTCAGGAACGGAGCTTGGGCTCTACAGGCTGTGGACGGCCTTCCAATGTTAGAGGATAATGATATCCGTAACCAGTGGCTCTATCAGTGTGGAAAGACCTTTACAACTGTTCAGGAGGCGATTGAATTTCTGGAAAGTTTATAAAGTGTATGGAGTTGAATATTTACGAAATACAGACATAAGCGCAGACATTTTTCACTGCAATATATTACATAGAAAATTATCAGAACAAAAAGCTATCCCCACACAACAGAGGATAGCTTTTCTCTTAAATTTATTAACTGTTCAGGACAGCCATCATCTTAAATGGCTCTGCCATTCAACCATCACCGGATATCCACGCATCAGAACTTCCCATCCAGATAATCCTGATACCACTGCAGCCACGAGTCATATTGCAGCGCCTTCAGCTGCTCCAGATGCGCATTCCAGGAGCTGTCGTCGATTCCCTCCAGAATACTTGTAGCAATATAATTGCGGATATAGGCCAGAAGCTCCGTTTCAATAAAAGTACGTTCATTTGTCTTCGCCGGATCTACGAAGCGGATAGGCATCTGGTTTTCGGCAGGGAGGCAGTAATCATGCACTTCCTTCACGCATTCGATACGGTACCAGGAGGTCCAGGCTACATCCTCCAGCACCTCCGCATTTTCATCCTTACGGATCAGGGGCCCGTAATCCACCATGCCATAGGTATATTTATAATTTTCAATGGTGAAATCGTCCGTCAGGCTTTCGGGCAGCTTTTCAAAAACCGTGCCGTTTTCATCCATGTCCCAGGCCTCGCCCTTCGGGCCGAAACGGGAGGTATATTTCATGTCCGTACTGCTTGATAAATAATCCCACCATTCCAGAAGCCGGGGAATATCCTTACAGGCGCTGGTAATGGCAAAACCGGTACGATTGGCGGCGAATTTATCCTGAGAGCCGGTTTTCACATAGCCGGGGCCGTCGGGCACCTGAATGGCCGGGACTACCACATAATCGGCGGCCGCCGTTTCACTTTGATCGCCGTAAGGGTTCCAGGCCCAGTAGCAGCCCACCACGCCCTCGCTGAGCTTGGCATGGTACTGCTCGGAGGTCTGGGAAAAGGATTCCATATCCAGCAGCCCTTCCTCTACAAGCTGGTGGGCAAATCCCAGAAAGCTCCTGAATTCCTCCGTATCCGCAGTCCCCACAACCTTTCCGTCCTTAACCATTTTAAAGGCGGCTTCATCACTGGAATCCGTGCCTGAGATCCCCCAGGGATTGGCAAGGTTCATAATCTTGGAGCACCAGTCGCTCTGGGAAGGCTCCAGGGGGATTTCATCCGTGGTGTCCCCGTTGCCGTTCATATCGCCGTCCCGGAAGGCCCTGAGTACATCCAGAAATTCCTCCGTTGTCTTTGGAATTTCCTTCCCGGCCTTTTCCAGCCAGGCCTTGTTGATGAACATGATGCCTTCGCCGTCGTTTTCATAGCTCGTCTGCCGTCCGGTCATGAGGGAGCGGATGGAGCCGTCCGGCCAGGTTACCAGGTCAAATCCGCCGTTGATGGTTTCATAATCCGCAGCCACATGAGGCGCGTAGGTTTTGAGCAGATCGTTTTCCGCCAGGTTGGCGAAGGAATCCATGTTATTCGCGATCTGCCCCTCGCCCACCAGGCCGAAAAAGGCATCCGGTAAATCGGAGGCAAGCATGATGTTTACCTTGTCTTCCGCATCCGCTGCGGAGATGGGAAGCCATTCAATATGTACGCCGGTAGCCTCCTCCGCCTGTTTGAAGACCTCTTTGTTGTTAAAGTCCTCATCCTTTGTCAGCGGATGAAGAAGCACTGCGATTTTGAAGGTGGTTTTTTCCTTGCTGTCCGTCTGTGCCTGCGCCCCGTTTTCCGTCTGCGCAGTCCCTGTATTCCCTGGAGCCTGCGCCCCATCGCCTGAGGCGGCATTCTGCCCTCCGCAGCCGGTCATGGCGGTGAGTACTGCCGCCATCAGTAGTGCAATCAGTTTCTTTTTCATTCTCTTCCTCCTTATTTTTGTCTGCAGCAGTTCAGCTTCGGCCGAAATGTTGCTTTTGTCTATCAACATGGAACGTTCTCCATTGATATCAGCCTTTGATGGAACCGATCATTACCCCTTTTACAAAATATTTCTGAAGGAAAGGGTATACGCAGAGGATCGGCAGGGTGGAAACGACGATAACGCCGTATTTAATCACCTGTACCATGGTCTGCAGCTTTCTGGCCGCCTCCGCGTCCGTTGTCATGGAGTTGGCGGCCCCGGTGGCGGCGGTCAGCAGGATTTCACGCAGATACAGCGCCAGCGGATATTTGCTTCTGTCAGTAAGGAAAATCATGGGATTGAAATAGGAATCCCAGTAGGAAACGGCCAGGTAAAGTACCAGGACAGCCATAATCGCCTTGGAGAGCGGAAGAGCTATTTTGAAAAAGAAGCGTCCGTTGCCGCAGCCGTCCACGCGGGCGGCATCCCGCAGCTCCTCCGGGATATTGTTTTCCATAAAGGAACGGGTAATGATGATATTGTATACGCCCACAGCGCCGAGAATAATCATAAGCGTTCTGGTATTGGTCAGCTGCAGCTTTTTAATTACCATATAAAAGGGAATCAGGCCGCCGCCGAAATACATGGTGAATACAAAATATGCCATGAGCAGGTTGCGGAAGGGGAGATCCCTCCTGGAAAGGGCATAACCGGCCATCATGGTAAAAAAGGTGCCCAGCGCCGTACCTCCGATGGTATAAATCAGGGTGTTGCCATAGCCTGTCCAGATACGGGAATCCTCAAATACCTTCTGATAGCCGAGCAAGGTGAAGCCCTTGGGCCACAGGAGCATCGACCCGTTATTTACATAAGAAGGATCTGAAAAAGAGGCCATCAGTACGAAATAAATGGGATAGGCCATAATAAGAATAATAATTGACAGAATGGCGGCTACAATGATATCGAAGACCGTATCCTGGGTAAAACGGAATTTTTTCTTACCGGTTACCGTTTTTTTTGTGTGCATTACAGGTTCCTCCCTCCTTGTGTTACCATAAGCTGGAGCCGGAAAGCTTTTTGGACAGCTTGTTCACCACAACCAGCAGAATAAAGTTTATCAGGTTATTAAAAAGGCCGATTGCCGCGGAATAGCTGTATTGCTGCTGCTTCAGGCCGATTTTGTATACATAGGTGGAGATGACCTCCGCCGTGGTCACGTTCAGATCGTTCTGCATCAGGTATACCTTCTCATAGCCCACGCTCATAATGCTTCCCGCGTTCATGATCAGCAGGATAACCATGGTGGGGATGATTGCCGGCAGATCGATATGGATTATCCGCTTCAGCTTGCTGGCACCGTCCACCATGGCCGCCTCATGGAGCTCCTGGTCCACGCCGGAAAGAGCCGCCAGATAAATGATGGAGCTCCAGCCCATATTCTGCCAGATGCCGGACCATACATAAAGATGGGGAAAGACGGCTGCATTTCCCATGTAATGCAGGTCGTCCGGGCCGCCCAGCATAGCGATGAGATGGTTCAAAAACCCGGATCTGGGAGAAAGAAAGACGGACATCATGCCCACCAGGATGACAGTGGAAATAAAGTGCGGCATATAGGTGACCGTCTGCGTCAGCTTCTTAAAACGGGTGCTCTTAACGCTGTTTATCATCAGGGCCAGGAGGATGGGAATGGGGAAGCCCACCACCAGGGAATAAAGGCTGATTACCAGCGTATTTTTAACAATCTGCCAGAAACGGGGCAGTTCAAAGAAGGTGCGGAACCATTTCAGCCCTACCCATGGGCTGCCCAGAATGCCCTTTCCCGGAGAATAATCCTGAAATGCCATCAGTACCCCGTACATGGGTGCATAGCAGAAAACCCCGATAAACACCACTGCCGGAAGCAGAAAGAGATACAGGCAGTAGTTCCGCCGGATTCCTTTCCACAGCTCCTTCTTCCTGTTCCCAGGCAATATTTTCCCATCCCTTTTCATACAATTGTCTCCCTTCCGGTATTCTGTTGTTTTTTGCTTCCTTGTTTGCCTGGCGACAGCATTCCGCGTTACTAAGCGGAACGGTTCCCCTGTGGTTTCCCGTTATTGCCGTCCCGGGTATCCTGTTCGGCAGGGGAGGAAGCGTTTCTGCTGTCCCGGGAGCGCAGGCCCGCCACAAAGGCAGCGATAATAAGGCTGTCTTCTTCGGATGAATCTATGATGAAACGGATGATTTCATCTTTGTAATCATTAGCTTTCATGTTGAACCCCTCCACTGCGTACTTGAATGAGTACATAATAGCATTGAATGACTACATTGTCAACGCATTTAGATTGACTCACTACAGCTTTCTTGCTATGATAGGCACAACGAGGTGATTTTATGAAATTATCAGACAGAATCCGGCTTATTATTTCAGAGAACGGCCTGAAGCAGAAGGAATTCGCGCAGAGCATTCAGGTCACGGAGAGTTATATTTCCAAGCTTCTGAGAGATGAAAGCGGAGTGTCTCATTCCACGGCCACGCTGATAGAAGAAAGATACGGATATTCCGCAGGCTGGATATTGGACGGCAAGGAACCCAAAATGAGCAGGAAGGGCAGGAATGCATCGCTGTCGCCTGTCCAGAGGAGAGTCATCGCTGATATTGAGCAGATGGACGATAAGGATCTGGCGGCGGTCAAGGCCTTTATTGACACGTTCAACAGCTACAAAAAGGCTCTTGGCCAGGAGAAGAAATAATGGGGTTACGTCTGTTTCGGATGGAGGGGTTCTATGAATATCAATGAAATTGCAAAGCTGGCGGGGGTTTCCAGGGCCACGGTATCACGCTACCTGAATAACGGCTACGTCAGCGATGAAAAAAAAGAGCGCATTCAGGAGGTGATTGACCGGACGGGTTACAAACCCTCCACGCAGGCCCAGACGCTGCGCACCAAAAAGACGAGACTGATCGGCGTCATCCTTCCCAAAATCAATTCCGATTCCATCAGCAGGATGGTGGCGGGGATCAGCGTGGTGCTGAAGGAAGCGGGCTACCAGCTGCTGCTTGCCAATACGGAGAACCGGGAAAAGGAAGAGCTGGAATACCTGCGGCTGTTTTCGGAGAACCATGTGGACGGCATTATACTGATTGCCACAATCATTACCCGGGAGCATAAACGGGCGCTGAAGGCGCTGCAGGTGCCGGTTGTCCTGCTGGGCCAGAGGCTGGACGGATATTCCTGCGTTTACCAGGATGACTGCCTGGCGGCGCGGGATGTGTCGCGGCTCCTGCTGCGGGGGGCCGGAAAAATCGGCTGTATTGGCGTGACGCAGCAGGATGAGGCCGTGGGCGCGGGCCGGAGGAAAGGCTTTCTGGAGGCGGCGGGGGATGCAGGGATAGCGGAAGACGCGGTCAGTTTCCTGGAAACCGGCTTTTCCGTGGAGGACGGCTATCGGGCGATGGATCGGCTGCTTGCCCTGTGTCCCGGTGCGGACGCTGTTTTCTGCGCTACAGACAGTATTGCCCTGGGCGCGCTGGCCAGGCTTCAGGAGGCGGGAAGGCAGATCCCGGAAGAAGTGGCGCTGGCAGGCGTGGGGGATACGGTGTCCGGCCGCATCGTCAGCCCTAAGCTGACAAGTGTTCATTTCTATTATAAGACCAGCGGTAAGGAAGCCGCCAGGCTGCTCCTGGAGCTGCTGGACGGGAATGAGGCAAGAAAACAGATTAAAATGGGCTACCGCGTGGAGGAAAGAGGAACCACGAGGCAGCGGTAATATAAAACAGAAGAAAAGAAATAGAAACAAAAATAAATACAGAAATAAATACAGAAATACAAAGCTGCGGGAAAAACAGAAAATGATCTTTCCGCAGTTTTTTTGTGTAATTTCAACAGAAGCAGGGATACTATTTTGGTGGAATTATGAATTTACAAGTACTCATCAGCAGGTAATAATAAAGACAAGATGTGAGAACGATTTCATATAAAATATTCACATTGCACTAGCTGTTTTAGGCATAATAGTAACGATTCATATGAGAATGATTCCTTATAATGTGAAAAGGAGAGGGTGTTATGGATTACAGGAAAGCAGCGCAGGATGTATATGAGAGCATCGGCGGCAAAGAGAATATTATCAGTGCGGCGCACTGCGCCACCAGGCTGCGGCTGGTAATAGCGGACAATGACAAATGCGATAAGGATGCGGTGGAAAATATTGAGGGAGTAAAGGGCGTGTTCTTTGCCTCGGGCCAGCTCCAGATTATTTTCGGGACCGGCACGGTTAACAAGGTATATGACGAATTCCTGCAGATTGCGGGAATCGGCGCTGCCACCAAGGAAGAGGTAAAGCAGGCGGCCTCCGCCAGGACCAGCTTCTGGAAACGCGCTGTGAAAACGCTGGGGGACGTATTTGTACCCATCATTCCGGCCATCGTGGCAAGCGGCCTTTTAATGGGACTTCTGGAAGGCCTCTGCAAGATTTATCCGGCCATGGCCCAGTCCGGCACTTATACCATCCTGCATCTGTTCAGCAATGCCGCTTTCGTGTTCCTGCCTGTGCTCATCGCCATCAGTGCGGCGCGGGTTTTCGGCGGAAATCTGTTTCTGGGCGCAGTAGTGGGCATGATTATGATTCATCCGGATCTGCTCAATGCCTGGAGCGTGGCCGGCGCGGAATCCATCCCAACGGCGGATGCCTGGTTCGGACTGTACCAGATCAACCTGGTGGGCTACCAGGGACATGTAATTCCCGTGGTAATCGCCGTCTGGATCATGTGCATGCTGGAGAAGAAGTTGCATAAAATCGTGCCTGAAATCCTGGATCTTTTCGTAACGCCTCTCGTAACCGTACTTGTGACCGGCTACCTGACGCTGACAATCATCGGCCCCGTATTTTCCTGGATTGAAAATGGCGTCCTCTCCGGCATGCAGTTCCTGATTACCCTGCCCTTCGGCATCGGCGCCGCTGTCTGCGGGGCTGCCTATGCGCCTACGGTAGTGGCCGGCGTGCACCATATGTACAATGCGCTGGAGGCCGGACTTCTGAGCGGGACAGGCCTGAATACCTGGATGCCCATTGCCACGGCAGCCAACGTGGCACAGGGAGCCGCCGCCCTCGCCCTTGCCTTAAAGACAAAAAATAAGAAGACGAAATCCATGGCGCTTCCGGCTTCCCTGTCCGCTTTCCTGGGAATCACCGAGCCTGCTATTTTCGGTGTAAATATCCGTTTCATGAAGCCCTTTGTGGCCGGCTGTATCGGCGGCGCCTGCGGCGCCCTTATTGCGGGCTGGACAGGAATCGGCGCTTCCGCATACGGTGTGACGGGACTGTTCGGTTATCTGATTACCACGGATTACACACTGCAGTATACCATGATTATTGCCGTATCCGCAGCGATAGCCTTTATCCTTTCCTGGGCGCTTTATAAGGAAGAGCCTGCGGCGGTCAGGAATGCGTCTGATTCCGCAGCGGCGGCGACTGTTTCCGGGCCGGCACCAGTTTCTGGAACTGCAGCACCTGTTTCCGGTCAGGCAGCTGAAAAATCCGGCAGCGATACGACGGTATACAGCCCGGTAAGCGGTGAAGCCATTGCCCTCAGCCAGGTAAAGGACGAAACCTTTGCCAGCGGCGTGCTTGGAAACGGTATGGCTATAATACCCTCGGAAGGGAAGGTATACGCTCCCTTTGACGGGACGGTGCAGACCATTTTCCCTACGGGCCATGCGGTGGGACTGCTGGGCACGGACGGTACGGAGATCCTGATTCATATCGGCATGGATACCGTAAAGCTGGAAGGAAAATATTTTACCGCCCATGTACAGGACGGCTCCGATGTGAAAAAGGGAGATCTGCTGATAGAGTTTGACCGGGAAGGAATTCTTGGGGAAGGCTATGATATAACAACCCCCGTTATCGTGACGAACACCGGAGATTATGCACAGGTAAATACGCAGGCGGCCGGCTCTGTAAAGGCCGGGGAACCGGTGCTCTCCTGTGTAAAATAAACAGTGTGCCAAACAAAAAGAGGAGGAGCAGCGGCCATGAACGAAGCAGGACTGCAGATGATCCGCAAAATCAGGGAGGCGGAAGCGGCGGCGCAGGAAGGGGTGCAGAAAGACCCCTGGCGTCTGAAGTTCCATCTTATGCCGCCCGCAGGATGGCTGAACGATCCTAACGGCCTGTGCCAGATGAACGGTGTCTACCATGTTTTTTTCCAATATTCGCCCTTTGACCCCTGCGGCGGGGAAAAGTTCTGGGGGCATTACACCAGCCGGAACCTGACGGACTGGGAATATGCGGGCGTTCCCCTGGCCCCGGATGAGCAGTTTGACAGAAGCGGCGTTTATTCCGGAAGCTGTCTTATAAAGGATGGGATCATGTACCTGTTTTACACAGGAAATGTGAAGCTTCCGGGAGACTTTGACTATGTCACCCAGGGACGGGAGGCCAACACGGTGCTGGTGGAAAGCCGGGACGGCAGGACCTTCGGGGATAAAAAGCTGCTGCTCACGAACAGGGATTATCCGGCGGACTATACCCTGCACATCCGCGACCCCAAGGTATTTGCCCTGGAAGACAGATACTATATGGTTCTGGGGGGCAGGAAGAAAAATGACTGCGGGGCGGTGTTGCTCTATGAAAGCTGTGATTTGGAAAACTGGCGATTTTGCCGGGAGCTGACCGTGCCCATGAAGTTCGGCTATATGTGGGAATGCCCTGATTTGTTTTGCACAGGGGGAAAATGGTTCCTCTCCCTTTCCCCCCAGGGGCTTCCAAGGGATGAACACGAATTCCAGAATGTCTATACGGCAGGTTATTTTCAGGTAAACGGAGATTTCCGGGAGGGCTGCCGGCTGGAGGATTTCCGGGAATGGGACAAGGGGTTTGATTTTTACGCTCCTCAGACCTTTACGGATGAAAGCGGCAGGACCCTGCTGATCGCCTGGGCCGGCCTGCCGGATGTTGAGGAGGAATATGTAAATCCCACGATAGAAAGTGGCTGGCAGCATGCGCTTACGGTCCCGCGGGTCATCCGGGAACAAAACGGCCGCCTGCTCCAGTATCCGGTTCCCGAGCTGGACGCCCTGCGCGGCGAACGGCAGGAGGTGAGGGCTGGGGAAGCCGTGTACTGCGCCCCCGCCTTTGATTTGATAGTCCCTGTGGATGAAAAAGGAGGCGCCGGTGCCAGCGGCGCAAAAGACAGTAAACTGTCAATTACGATTGCAGACGCTCTCAGGTTTACCTGGGACGGAAAAGAGGCGGTGCTTTCCTTCACGGACGCTGTTGCCGGCAGGCAGATCGGCGCCGGCAGGGGACGCACGCAGCGGAGGGCGCTGATCTCCGATATACAGGAAGTACGTATCCTGGCAGATACATCCCTGATAGAGATTTATGTCAACCAAGGTGAAACAGTGTTTACCACTCGTTTTTATCCGACGGAGGATACCAGGCGCCTTCTCGTGGAAGGCGTATACGCTAAAGCCGGCGTTCTTTGGCCCATGTGTCAGGAGACTGAATAATTAAAAAATAAAAAGCGGCTTTCCCGCCTGCCCGGCATATTCCCCGTGCGTCAGGGCTGTACGGCTGCAAAATGTGAAAACTTCTTCCGAAGAGAAAAACACGGTGTTTTCCTGCGGAGGAAGTTTTTTTGGTGTCCGGATTTATGCACAGTTGGCAGAAATTGTACCTGACGTTTATGCAAGATGGAACGAAAACGAAATATTGACCGGAAATGAATTGTGTATTATGACTTTCCATAAATATTTTTTATCATTATATAAATATAAATAAATTTACATTATTATTCCGGGCCGATATAATCTGGAAGAAAAAAACATATGAGGTGGATCATGGACTTTCTGAAAAAGAATGGAAAAGGAATTGTACTGTGCTTTCTGGTTGCATTTCCCTCCTGGCTGCTGGTCAGGCAGGTAGGGGCCCTGGAGGTGATAGGAGCTCCGGTTATAGCGATCATAGCGGGAATGGTGCTGGCAATTGCCATCAGGGACAAGTCTTCTGTAAGTGGAGGCATCGCCTTTACCTCCAAGAAAATTTTGCAATATGCGGTAATCCTTCTGGGCTTCGGCCTGAATCTGGGAACGATAGGGAAGGTGGGGATGACTTCCCTCCCCGTTATCATTTCCACAATCACCACATCCCTGGTGGTTGCAATACTCATGTACAGGCTTCTGAAGATTCCCGGCAAGACGGCGGCTCTTATCGGCGTCGGCTCCTGCATCTGCGGCGGTTCTGCCATTGCGGCCGCAGCGCCTGTCATTGACGCGGACGATGAACAAATCGCCCAGGCCATATCCGTTATTTTTCTTTTTAATGTAATAGCGGCGCTTATTTTCCCCACGCTGGGAAAGGTACTTGGGCTGACTGACACGGGCTTCGGGCTCTTTGCGGGAACAGCGGTCAACGATACCTCCTCCGTTACGGCGGCGGCCTCCACCTGGGATACGCTGCACGGTACGAACGGGGCGGTATTGGAATATGCGACCATCGTGAAGCTGACGCGGACGCTGGCAATCATACCGGTTTCGCTGATGTTTGCTTTTGTAAGGATGCAGAAGGAAAAGAAAGAAATGCGGGGGGAAGGGAAGCCGGTCAGCCTGAAAAACGTATTCCCCACATTCATACTCCATTTCGTTGCCGCCTCCATCATTACCACAGTTATCACCTCTGTCTGCACCGGGCCTGTCCTGGGAGCCGCCAATGAAATCTTCGGTTTCCTCAAGCAGCTGAGCAAGTTCTTTATCGTTATGGCCATGGCGGCTATCGGAATCAACACAAATGTGGTAAAACTGGTAAAAACAGGAGGCAAGCCTATTGCTCTTGGATTACCTGCTGGGTGGCCATTGCCCTTGTGAGCCTGACCCTGCAGCAGATGCTCGGCATCTGGTAAGACGGTAAAGCCTCAATATCTGAACTGCGTCAGAAGAAGTCCTGGTTTTCAGGGCTTCTTTTTTCAGTTGTTCCGGTGATATTAAATTTCATAATTCCGTTTCTAAACTTCCGCAGCATTGCTTATTCCTTTCTTGTATGATAAAATTATTAGATATATGTGGGTTGGGCAGGAATGAAAACATAATGCAGGGGGCGGAGACATGATTTCACAGAAAAAAATACTGGTGGTAGAAGATAATGAAATTAACAGGGCGATGCTGAGCGAGATTTTATCCTCGGAATATCAGGTCCTGGAGGCGGAAAACGGGGCGGTGGCTCTGGATGTGCTGAAGGAGTATGGGGAGGGGATTTCACTAATCCTGCTGGACATCATCATGCCTGTCATGGACGGCTATACCTTCCTGGCTCATGTAAAGGCGGATCAGGCCTATTCTTCGATTCCTGTGATTGTTACGACGCAGAGCGACGGTGAATCCGACGAGGTGGCGGCGCTTTCCCATGGGGCGGCGGATTTCGTGGCGAAGCCCTACCGTCCGCAGATCATACTGCACAGGGTGGCGAGCATCATTAATTTAAGGGAAACGGCGGCTGTGATTAATATGATCCAGTATGACCGGCTGACCGGGCTGTACAGCAAAGAGTTTTTTTATCAGCGCGTGAAGGAAATCCTGCTGCAGCATCCGGACAGGGAGTATGATATCCTGTGCTCCGATATAGAGAATTTCAAGCTTATCAATGATATATTCGGCATACCGGCAGGGGACCGGCTCCTGTGCGGCGTGGCCGACATGTATACCAGGCTTGTGGGAGATAAGGGGATCTGCGGCCGTTTTAACGCGGATCGGTTTGCCTGCCTGCTGGAGCATACCGCAGAATATACGGACGACATGTTCATTGAGCTGGGAATGGAGATCAATTCCCTCTCCCATGCGAAAAATATTGTGATGAAATGGGGGATTTATTCCATACACGACAGGGGGATTTCCGTGGAGCAGATGTGCGACCGGGCCTTGCTGGCGGCCAACAGCATCAAGGGGCAGTACGGCAAATACTGTGCTGCCTATGACGATCAGCTGCGGAGCCGGCTCCTGCGGGAGCAGGCCATCACGGACGGTATGGAGGCGGCGCTGGCGGAGGGCCAGTTCGAGGTGTATCTGCAGCCCAAGTACCGGATTAAGGATGACAGGCTGGCCGGAGCCGAAGCGCTTGTACGCTGGAACCATCCGGAATGGGGAATGCAGTCCCCTGCGTATTTTATTCCTTTATTTGAAAAGAACGGTTTTATCACCAAGCTGGATCAATATGTCTGGGACCGGGCCTGCGCAGTGCTGAGGGAATGGGAGGATAAGGGATATCCTCCGCTTTCCGTTTCCGTCAACGTATCCCGTGCCGACATTTACAACGCGGACATTGCGGATATTCTGCTTAACACCATCCGCAGGCACAGGCTCCCGCCTTCGCGTCTCCATCTGGAGATTACCGAGAGCGCCTATACGGAAAATCCGGCGCAGATCATCCATACCATCGGCCGGCTGCGTGAGCTGGGCTTCGTGATTGAAATGGACGATTTCGGAAGCGGCTATTCGTCCCTGAACATGCTGAATAAAATGTCCATTGATATTCTGAAGCTGGATATGAAGTTTATCCAGAGTGAGACGGCAAAGCCGGTGAATCAGGGGATTCTCCGCTTTATTATGGGACTCGCCCGCTGGATGAACCTGGGCGTGGTCGCGGAAGGCGTGGAAACCAGGGAACAGCTGGAGAGGCTCAGGGAAATCGGCTGCGATTATGTACAGGGCTACTTTTTTGCCAGGCCCATGCCCTGCGGAGAGTTTGAAGCGCTCCTGAGGAAGGAACGGACCACCGTGGACGAGGGGCAGGCGCAGGCGAAGGAGCGGCCCTGGGTGGAGCAATGGTCCCGCGTGATCCTGGTGGCGGATGAGGATGCGGAGTACCGCAGCCAGGTGAAGAAGACCTTTGAGAATAACTATCAGGTAGTGGAGGCGGCCGACGGGGAAGCGGCGCTGGCCTGCATTGCCAGCTATGAAAATAAAATTGCCGTGGCGATCCTGAGTATGACGCTTGACGGTCCGGATAATTTTTCTGTGCTTGAAGTGCTGCTTCGGGAAAAATCTGTCTGGAACATCCCCGTGATTGCCACAGGCCCCGGGGATACGCAGCTGGAGGAACGGGTGCTGGATGCGGGCGTGGATGATTTCGCAGGAAAGCCACATACCCAGAAAAGCCTGTGGAACCGGGCGCTGCGCGCCATGGGAATTACAGCGTCCAGGGAGCGGGAGCGCACCCTTCAAAATGAAGCCTACCGGGATTTCCTCACAGGGCTTCTGAACCGGAGGGGGCTGGAGGCGTCCGTGGAAGCCCTGCATAAGGAGGACTGCCCTCTGGCGGTATATCTTTTTGATTTGGACAACCTGAAATACATCAATGATTCCTTCGGACACGGAGAAGGGGACCGGATGCTCATGAAGTTCGGTGAAATTATCCGCAGCCATACCAGGGGGACAGACATTCTCTCACGGTTCGGCGGAGATGAGTTTGTCGTAGTTATGAAGCAGATGCGTTCCGAAGAAATGGCTCTTAAAAAGGGAGAAGAAATCTGCCGGGCGGTTCGTGAAAGCGGATGGAGAGAGGGTCTGGTACCGGCATGTTCTGCCGGAATTGTGATTGGTAATGAGGAAGACGGCCTGAATGAAATGGTAAAACGGGCGGATGAGGCGCTTTATAGTGCCAAAACCGCCAATAAAGGCGGATGCTGCCTCTGGAAAGGGTGAAGGGAGCCTGGAGATCATGGGGGAATACGAATATCAGGGGGACAGCACAGGGATGGACAATAAAGACCTGAAGGAGCGGCCTTTCCCGGAATATCTGCTGAAGAAGGAACTTTCGGAAGCCAACGAAAAAATGCAGGAAATCATAAATGCCATACCGGGAGGCGTTGCCATCTATAAGGTATCCGATATTTTTGAAACCATCTATTTCTCGGATGGTGTGCCGGAATTGTCCGGCTATACGGCGGAGGAATACCGGGAGCTCGTGAAACGGGATGCGGCGGAAATGACCTATTGTGAGGATTCCAAAATGGTGGTATCCAGAGCGATGAAGGTTGCCAGGAGCCATGGCGTGGATGATTTTGAGTTCCGTAAGCAGCACCGGGACGGGCATATTGTATGGGTGCGAGTACGGATGAAATGGATCGGGGAAGAGGACGGCTGCCCTCTGCTCCATTGCGTATTCCATAATATATCCGATCTGAAAGAAGCGCAGCTGGAAATGGATCATCTGATTAACTCCATACCGGGCGGGATTGCCAGCTACCGGATAGAAGGAGGACGTTTTATCCCCACTTATTTTTCCGACGGCGTTACCATGCTTTCCGGCCACAGCCGGGAGGAATATGAGCGGATGATTGGCAGGGATGCGCTGAACGTGATTTATGAACAGGACAGGAAGCGGGTTTTTGAGGCGGCGCAAAAGGCAGTGGAAAGCGGCGGCGTGCTGGATGTTTCCTACCGGATGTTCCATAAGGACGGACATCTGATCTGGATTCATTTGAACGGCAGGCGAATGGGGCCGCTGGCGGAAAGCACGAGGTTTTATGCTGTTTTTACGGGGATTTCCGAGGAAACCAGGCTTTTTCAGAGCATTGCCAATGAAACGGCGGACGGGATTTATATCATTGACAGAGATAATTATGATCTGCTTTATGTCAATGAATCCAGGACTCTTTTCAGCAAAGGCGCTGAATGCGTGGGGAAGAAATGCTATGAGGCGCTGCACGGCAAGGATGCACCCTGTTCTTTCTGTACCCTGCGGTGCTATCAGCCGGACGGGATCGAGCATGAAATGCGGATTGACGGTACAGACCGCTATTTCATGGCCCGTTTTAACGAAACGGAATGGAACGGGATTCCCGCCTATGTGACGTATATCCGGGATGTGACGGACGAGGTGAGGACGAGAAAAGAGAAGGAGCGTCTGGAGGAATACTTCGAAACGGTGGTGAAGAATCTGCCGGGCGGAATTGCGGTGGTGCATTATGAACCGGACGGAAGCATGATACCGGAATTTCTGTCGGATGGTTTTGCGGCTCTGACCGACATGCCGCTGGACAAGGCCTGGGAGCTTTACAAAGAGGATGCCATGGTGGGTGTCCATCCGGAGGATCGGGATTATGTAAATAAAAGGATGAATGATTATATCAAAAGCGGCGACAGCCACTGTGAGATTGTTTACCGCCTGAAAAAAGGGAAAGACAGCTATGTCTGGGTGAAAAACAACCTTACCCTTATCCAGAATGAAGGCGGGGAGCGCCGGGTCTATGCCGTTTATCATGATGTTACCAGGGAACGGGAGGAACAGGAGCGGCTCCGGAAAAAATATCAGGATCTGATTATCAGCCATTACCGTACTCCGGATCCCAATGCGCTCATTATGGGTCACTGCAATATTACGCAGAACCGTATCCTGGAAATTATCGACAGGACCGGTTCAAATCTGCTGGAGACCTTTGGTACGGTGAGGGAAGAGTTTTTTATGGGCCTTTCCAGCCTGGTGGTGGATGAACAGGAACGGGAGGAATTTCTTGGTATTTATTTGAACAGACCTTCCCTGGAGGCATTCCGCCGGGGGGATACCCAGCGGCGCCTGAAATGCTTTGTAAAGCTGCCTCATGAAGAAAGGGGGCGGTATGTCCTCATCAATATGAATCTGGTTGCCACGCCGGACAGCAAAGATGTGACGGGGATACTGACAGTGTCGGATATAACAGGACAGACCATTTCCGACAGGATTTTGCATCAGCTGTCCGTTACAGGCTACGACTATGTGCTGGATGTGGATTTGTCCATGGACAGCTGCACGCTTGTTTCCAGTAATGAAGGCGCTTCCCGCGTACCTTCTCAGCAGGGCCGGTATACCGAATGGATAGATTCCATGATCCGTGACAGCGTGGTTGGGCAGGATGCACAGTTGTACCGGGAAAGCCTGAATCCGGAGAAAGTTTCTGAGAAGCTGGGCAGGGAGGGGGCTTATGCCTTTTACTTTTCCATGGTAGATGGCAGCGGGGATATCCGTATTAAAAATATGACCGTTTTCGCCACGGATCTCAGGCTGGGAAGGGTATGTCTTGCCAGGACGGATATTACGGAATCGGTGAGGCAGCAGCAGGGGCTGCTTTATATGATTGCCTATACCTTTGATCTGGCGGGCTTTGTGGATCTTAGCAGCGGCGGACGGCTGACCATGTATACAAGGGACACGGTGCTGAAGAACCTTCCTCCGTTTATCATGGAAAATTATGATGAAGCGATCATGCGTTTCCTGGGCAGCCATGATTCAGAGGATGCGAAGCGGGATGTCAGAGAGCTTTTCCGGACAAAAACGATGCTTAAAAACCTCAGGGAAAAGCCTCAAGGCTATGATTTCCTTTTTTCCTACAAGGAAGATGACGGCAGCCTGCGTTATAAACAAGTCAATGTACTCTGGGGAGATGCCAATCACAGGACGATCTGCCTGGTGCGTGCGGATGTGACGGATATGCTGGCCTCCGAACGTCAGACCAAGAAAATACTGGAGGATGCGCTGGCCCTGGCGGAAGAAGCCAACAAGGCAAAGAGTGAATTTCTATCCGCCATGAGCCATGATATCCGAACGCCCATGAATGCGATTACGGGGATGACGGCTCTGGCTGCTGCCCATTTGGATGACAGGGAAAGAGTGGCGGACTGCCTGAAGAAAATATCCGTGTCTTCCAGACATCTGCTGAGCCTTGTCAATGATATTCTGGACATGAGCAAAATAGAAAGCTCCAAGATTACCCTGAACCGGATGAGCATATCCCTTTCCGGGCTGGTGGAACAGCTGTCGGCCATTATTGCTCCCCAGGCAGGGGGCGCAGGGCTGCGGTTTGTGATAAACAAAGGGGATATCCGGCATGACTGTTTTTATGGGGATGTCCTGCGGATTAACCAGATTCTGATCAATATCCTTAGCAATGCGGTGAAATTTACGCCGGAGGGCGGTACGGTGGAGTTCCGGATTGAAGAACTGGAGACCTGCCGGGAACCGGAGCATACGCGCTACCGGTTTACGGTCCGCGATACGGGGATTGGGATGTCGGAGGAATTTTTAGCCCATATTTTTGATCCTTTTACCCGAAGCAACAGGACTGCGGGGATTGAAGGAACCGGATTGGGGCTGAGCATAACCAAGGGGCTTGTGGATTTGATGGGCGGAACGATAAGTGTGGAAAGCCGGGTCGGGGAAGGAACCACCTTCTGTGTGGAACTGGAGGGTGAATACGCGGACGGAATGGACAGCGACGTCAGTGAAGAGACGGATGCAGGAATTCTGGAGCCGGGGGCGGACACGCTTTTGGCCGGCCGCCGTTTCCTGATAGCCGAGGATAATGCCATAAATGCGGAGATTATCAGCGAGCTTCTCCGCATGTTCGGTGCGGAGCCAGTTCTCAGGCAAAACGGCGCCCAGGCGGTGAGGGAGTTCCGTGACGCGCCGGCAGGGACCTATGATGCGGTGCTGATGGATATTCAGATGCCGGTGATGAACGGCTATGAGGCCGCGCGCGCCATCCGGGAAACCGACAGGGAGGATGCCGGGACAATTCCTGTGATTGCAATGACTGCCAATGCCTTTGCGGAGGATATCCAGGCAGCCCGGGATGCTGGCATGACGGCCCACATTGCCAAGCCCATTGATGTGGGAATGCTGAAAAATACGTTGACAAGAATACTTGGACGGACGAATAAGAAGAAAGGGAAATAAAAGTCGAGGGTTTATGATGAAGTCGGATAACGGACTTTATAAGCTTATTTATGAGTATTTTGAGACAAGGCTTCTCTATGGATATTATGCCTGCGGTGACAGCCTGCCGTCCATTGCCAGAATCGGGGATATGTTCCACATGGCTCCCGGAACCGTGCGGTCCGCGTTGGCGCTCCTGGAAAAAAAGGGATATATCCGGATTGATGCGAGAAAGACCGCCAGGGTGATTTATGAAGCGCCCAGGGTCAGCTTCCGCAAAAATGCGGCCCTATTTCGTGCCGAGAAGGAACGGAATTACGGTTTTGCAGGCCGCCGGAAGAACCTTTTCAGGGGGCTGTGTCCATGCCTGTTTCATTTTATATAATGGTTCTTTCCAACTTAAACAACCGGCTGATTCTGGATCTTTACTGAGAAACGATTCGGTATATCCGTTTTCCTTATCTGGACACTAAAGCGGATACGGAAACTGAGGTCTGGAATGCGAGAGAGCTGTCACAGGAAGAAGTCATCTCAACCCTGGGAAACCGGTTCGAGGTCTCTTATGGCAAGGCCGCCTCGGAACTGTTTGCCTTTATGGACGAAGCGGAAAATGAGTTTTCCTTAAAGCAGGTAAAACAAATTCCGTTTTGCTGGGATGTATTCCGCAGCAGGCCGCAGCGGCGGTATTCCCTGGCCTCGCGCATTATCCGCGAGATTATCCACGGCAGCTATCCGGCCGGCAGCTACCTGCCTTCCCTTCCTCATATGGCAGGCCGGAGGAGATTGCCGACAGCTGGCGTAGGATTGTGGAGACGGAGGAAAGCCAGTTCCGGGCATTTATCCGTGATTCCTTTCCCCTGCCGGATCCACATGGCGCCATGGAGCGGCAGGCTCCGGGGCAGCCGGCTCCCGGAACGAAATAAAACAGGCGGGCGGTTTCTTTTGCAAAAAAAGGGTGGATGACATATAATAGACACATATTGCTGCATGCCGCGGCAGAAGGGCAGCCGACACAGGAGACTGGGGCGCAAAAGACCCGGAAGGAACGGCGTGCAGCCTTGATTCCCGGAAATAGAAAGAGCATGGTAAGGCGGCATGACAGCAGCTGCAGAAAGGACGGTTTTAATGGGATTAATCAGAGCGGCAGTACAATCGGCGGCATCGGTAATGGCGGATCAATGGGAGGAGTATTTCTACTGTGACTCCATTCCTGCCAATATCCTTGCGGTAAAAGGAAGCAAAAAAACCTCAAGAAGAGGCTCCAATAAAAAAGGAAGCGACAATGTAATTTCCAACGGTTCCGTCATTGCGGTCAATGAAGGACAGTGCATGATGATTGTGGACCAAGGCAGGGTTGTGGATATCTGTGCCCAGCCCGGGGAATACATTTATGACACCTCCAGCGAGCCCTCTGTTTTTTACGGTGATTTAGGAGAAAACATACGTAGATCCTTTGAAAATTTCGGCATCCGGTTTGCCTTCGGCGGGGAAGCGCCTAAGGATCAGCGTGTTTACTATATTAATACAAAGGAAATTGTGGGCAATAAATACGGCACGGCCAATCCGGTTCCCTTCCGTGTGGTAGACAGGAATATCGGGCTGGATATTGATATCGCCATCCGCTGTCATGGGGAATATTCCTACCGTGTGGTGGATCCCATCTGCTTTTACGTGAATGTATGCGGTAATGTGGAGGGGGCCTATTCCAGGGAGAATCTGGACAGCCAGCTGAAAAGTGAGCTGATGACGGCCCTTCAGCCGGCTTTTGCAAGAATATCGGATATGGGAATCCGTTATAGCTCCCTTCCGGGACATACGCAGGAAATCGCGGCGGCGCTGAACCAGGTGCTTTCCGAAAAATGGGTGAAGCTGCGCGGCATCGCGCTGGCATCCTTCGGCGTGAGCAGCGTGAAGGCGTCGGAAGAGGATGAGGATATGATTAAGCAGCTGCAGAAGGCGGCGGTGCTTAGGGATCCCAACATGGCGGCTGCAACAATCACCGGCGCGCAGGCTGATGCGATGAAAACCGCGGCAGGAAATAAGGCTGCCGGGCCGATGATGGCCTTTGCGGGAATGAATATGGCGGCCAATGCAGGCGGAATAAATGCGGGCCAGCTTTTTGAAATGGGACAGCAGAACAGACAAAACAATGCGGCGCCCCAGACAGGGACGGGCACGGCGCCCCAGGCAGGGGCTGGCATGTCCCAGGCTGCCGGCGGCTGGACCTGTAGCTGCGGCGCTCAGGGAAATACGGGCCGCTTCTGCGCGGAATGCGGAAAGCCGAAGCCGTCAGATAACGGCTGGACCTGTTCCTGCGGCGCGGTAAACAAAGGAAAATTCTGTACGGAGTGCGGAAAGCCCAGGCCGGCGGGCGCAAAGCTTTACCGCTGTGACAAATGCGGCTGGGAGCCTGAGGATCCGGCTCATCCGCCAAAATTCTGCCCGGAATGCGGCGACAGGTTTGACGACGGGGATGTGAAGTAGAAAAAGAAAGCAGGAAGTGACTGGCGGGCCTTGTTTGGGAGGCCGCCGGCTTTCCTGCTTTTTTCAATGTTATAACCTGGATGCGCAGTTACCGGATAAAATTGGTGGTATTTCCTCTTTCCGGTTCAGGCGCATGGATTCCGGCTTCCTTACCCGCCTGGATGCAGTGCAGCAGCCAGGCCATGTTCCTGGCGAGATTGCGCATGGTCTGCAGACCTTCCTTATCCTGAAGCACCTCCTCCGGGGTATTTCCATGCACCATATTCCAATAGGAGGAACCTACAAGGGGCATGTTGGAGATGGTGAAATATTTGTTCAGCTGATCCAGCGTGGCAGTGGATCCGGCGCGGCGGCAGCTTGCCACGGCGGCGCCGGGCTTGTAAACCATGCTGCTTTTCCCGGCATAGAACATCCGATCCAGGAAGGAGGTAATGCCTCCGCCCGCGGAAGCGTAATGAACAGGGGAACCGAAGATAAAGCCGTCTGCCTCCGCCGCCTTTTCGATAGCGGTGTTCACAGTGTCTTCATAGATGCATTTCCCCTTTCCGGCGCATCCGCCGCAGCCCATACAGCCGCGGATGGGAGCGGCACCGATATGGAAAATTTCAGAATCAACGCCGCATTCCTGCAGGGTCTTTGCAATTTCGGACAGTGCAGTGAATGTACAGCCATTTTTGTGGGGGCTTCCGTTAATTAATAATACCTTCATGCTATGTACCTCTTTTTTCATAATATAATCAGGCAGGGACTCTCCAGGGCCGGAAAACAGACGCCGGTGTCCCTTATCTTATTATTATAGCGCGCTACAGCCGAAAATTGACAGTAAAATAATCAAAAGCAACACGCACTTTATGGAGATTGAAACTTAATGACAGATTCCGACAGCCTTAATGGGGCTGTGTTAAGAAAAGCTATAGGGAATGACGGGATATACGTATATAGTGCGTCAGAATTAAGATTAATTTGTGACAAAACCTCTTGAAAAAAGACTTGAAGTCATTGTAAAAAGTGCCTGAAACCCGCATAAATGCTGGAGAATTTCAGGTACACGAATCTTATTGGAATCTTAATGCCACAGAAGCAATCTTAAGACTATCTTAATGCCCGGGATGCTATGCTTAAATTAAGAAAAGAGTTTAAGCGAGCATCCTTTTTCGTATCCGGAAAGCTGTGGATACGGAAAAAAGGCAAGGAGGCGATCATGAAATGACGATTCTGACAAATATTTTATTGCTGACCGCATTGACTGCATATCTGCTGATTGTAGGCTTTGTTTTTACAGGACATATGGATGAGATCCTGAAGGGATACCATTTCCGGCCGAAGGGTACGGCGCCGGACGATGATTACGAGGTGCTCATCGGAGGCGAAGGGGAGCTTGCCATTCTGTTTGAAAAGAAGCTCCAGGAAAACGGTATCAGCTGCCTGCGGATTCCAGAGTTTGACAGCGCTGCAAGAGAAGAGCTGACGGATGTATCCTCCCGATGGCATGAGGTGGCCGGCGCGCCGGGGATGACGGTGTTCGCCCTGGATGGTTCCGATTACCATAACCTGCTGCTGTGCGGCATGGCAAACCGCCTGGCAGGGGCGGAGCAGCTGTACGGCATCTGTAATGAATCGGGAAACCGGGGGATTTACCTGGAGAACCGGATCAGGGTCCTGGAAAAAACGGGAGCGACGCCTGAAGGGTTGTATCATCTTTTTGAAAGACAGAGTTCAGGCAGCAATGCCTGAGCAGCACAGCCCCGTGACTGCGGGTACGGGCAGAGAAATGTAACAGTTCAGCCTTCGGCCGAACTGTTACTGCATCCGCCCATGATAAGTCGCCTTCGGCGAGGGGCGGATGCCTGCTGCAACCACGTTTTCTCACGGTTTGCGCAGTGAATGCGCAAACCTGCCTGAACTGTTACAGAGAAATAACAATAAAAAATAATAAAAGGAAAAGGATTGGGAAATGTTTCATTATATCAGAAACAAACTGACACAGGCGCAGATAATTGCGATGGGATATTTTCTGGTAATTACCGTAGGGACGCTTCTGCTGATGCTACCTGCGGCTACAAGAAGCGGTGAGATGGCTACGCCCCTTACCGCTTTGTTTACGGCAACAAGCGCCACCTGCGTGACAGGCCTTGTTGTGGTGGATACCGCTTCCTACTGGAGTGTGTTCGGACAGTGTATCATCCTGCTCATGATTCAGGTGGGCGGACTGGGCTTTATGACCATTGGCGTGCTTTTCGCCATGTTCCTGAATAAGAAAATTTCCCTGAAAACAAGGGGAATCCTTCAGGAGAGCATGAATACCAGCCAGGTGGGCGGCGTGGTCAGATTGGTGCGTAAGGCGCTCATCGGCACCTGTATTATAGAGATGGCGGGTGCGGTTCTTCTTTCGTTCCGGTTTGTGCCGGAATTCGGGGTGCTGCGGGGAATTTATTTCGGTATTTTCCATGCGATATCCGCCTTCTGTAATGCGGGCTTTGATTTGATGGGAACAAGCAAAGGCCCTTACTCCTCCTTCACCTCATATGCGGATGATACGCTGATTAATGTAACGATTATGGGACTGATTATAATCGGCGGCATTGGTTTTTTTGTCTGGGATGATATCTGCAGAAATAAATGGCAGGTAAAGAAATACAAGCTGCATACTAAAATTGTTTTGTCCTGTACGGCGATTCTCATTGTGGGAGGCGCTTTCTTTATCTATCTGTTTGAAAAGGATAACCTGATGGCAGGCATGTCCGTAAAGGAAACGGTGCTCACCTCCGCCTTCAGCTCCGTGACAGCGCGTACTGCGGGCTTTAATACCATAGATACGGCGGGGCTGACCACCAGCTCCAAGATGCTGACCGTGCTTCTGATGTTCATCGGAGGCAGTCCCGGATCCACGGCAGGAGGCATCAAGACCACCACCATTGTGGTGCTTCTCATCTATGTATGGTCCAACCTGCGCGGCGCCAGAGGCTGCAATATTTTCGAAAGAAGGCTGGAGGACGATGCGGTGAGAAAAGCCAGCGACGTTGCTGTAATCAGTCTGTGCATGGCGATTATCGCGTCCATAGCCATCCCTTATTTCCAGCCGCAGCTGGTAATGGAGGATGTGGTTTTTGAGGTTTTTTCCGCCATTGGCACGGTGGGCATGTCCACAGGCATTACCAGGGATCTGAGCGCGGCCAGCCGGATTGTCATTGTCCTGCTGATGTACTGCGGACGTATCGGCAGCATGTCCTTTGCCCTGTCCTTTATGGAACGCAAAAAGGTGGCGCCCATAAAGCTGCCGGAAGAAAAAGTAATGATAGGATAGGATAAGATAAGATAAGATGAAAACTGTATTGATTATAGGCATGGGGCGGTTTGGGCAGCATTTAACCCGAAAAATGCTGGAGCTGAAAAATGAAGTTATGATAGTGGATCAAAGGGAGGAGGCCCTGGAGGCTCTGCTTCCTCTGGTGACCAGTGCCAAAATAGGGGACTGTACCAATGAAGAGGTGCTTCACAGCCTGGGTGTGGGAAATTTTGACCTGTGTTTTGTGTGCATCGGCACCAATTTCCAGAGCAGCCTGGAAATCACCAGCCTTTTGAAGGAGGCGGGAGCCAGGTTCGTGGTCAGCAAGGCCACCAGGGATATCCAGGCAAAATTCCTTTTAAAAAACGGCGCGGACGAAGTGGTGTACCCGGAGCGCGATATCGCGGAAAGAGTGGCCGTCCGCTATTCTGCGGATAATGTATTTGATTATATCGAGCTGGACGAGGACTATTCTATCTATGAAATCCCTCCCCTGAAGGAATGGGTTGGAAAAACAATCGGCGAGGTGGATTTCCGCGCCAGGCTCAACAGCAGCATTATCGGTACGAAAATCAACGGCGAGACCAGCTTCCTCCCCGGAGCGAACCATGTATTTTGCGCAAAAGAGCACCTGATGGTAATCGGCCGTAAAAAAGATATTGATAAAATCCTGAAACATCTATAGAATAGAGACAACACAGGTTTCAGGAGGATTTATTGTGAAAGAGAAAATGGAAAGGTTTTTGAGATTATATCAGATCCGGTATGCGGGACGGCTGGCGGGGATTATGCTCATTACCTCTCTGTTTTCTTTTTTGCTTCACGGGCTGGGCATCGGTAAGGAAAATATACTGATGCTTTTTATTGTGGGGGTGCTTCTGGTGGCCTATTGTACGAATGGGTACCAGTATGGCGTAATCGCTTCCATTGTCAGCGTTATGGTATTCAATTACCTGTTTACGGAACCGGTGCGTACGTTTTCCATATCCAATCAGGATGATGTGATTCTGCTCATCTTTTTTCTTGTGGCGGCGCTCATATCCTCCAACCTGACGGTACGGTTCCGGAATCAGGTGGAGGTGGCGAGGAAGAATGAGCAGCTGGCGGAGCAGCTGACCATGGAGCAGGAGAGAATCAAGTTCGCCATGGAAAAAGAGCAGATGCGCAGTAATCTACTGCGCAGCATTTCCCACGATCTGCGGACGCCTCTTACGGGGATTGCGGGGGCCAGCAGCCTGATCGCGGAGTCAGGGGATAAAATGGACCGGGAAAGCATTGTGAGCCTGGGCAAGGACATCAATGAGCAGGCGGACTGGCTCATCCAGCTGGTGGAAAATATCCTGAATATGACCAAGATTGACAGTGGCAAGCTGGTGGTGGAGAAAAAGCCGGAGGCCGTGGAGGATGTGATTAACAATGCGCTTTCTTATGTGAAGGGGCGGAGGAAGCAGCGCCGGGTGGAAATAGACATCCCGGAGGAGATGCTTCTGGTGGAAATGGATGGAAAGATGATCGTACAGGTGATCATCAACCTTCTGGACAACGCCATCAAGCATACGAAGGAGGACGGCTTTATCCGGATAAAAACGGAGGCGGCCCCGGAAGGAGTCTGGTTTTCCGTAGAGGATAACGGTACGGGGATCGAAGAGGTAATTAAGGACAGGATTTTTGATGAGTTTGTGACCTTCCGGCCGGTGAACCGGGATACGGGGAAAGGAATCGGCCTGGGGCTGGCCATCTGCAAGGCCATAGTCACGGCGCACGGCGGTACGATTGAGGCTCTCAACAGGGAGGAAGGAGGCGCATGCTTCCGGTTTTACCTGCCATTCGACGGGCATCTGCCGGAAAAGGAGCAATGATGGAAAACAGTGAAAAAGAAGTGAGCATCCTTATTGTGGAGGATGATAAATATATATCCAATTTTATCTGCATGAGTTTAAAGCAGAAAGGCTACCATTATCTGAAGGCGGACACCGGGAGGGAGGCCATCGGCTTAAGCTATGCCAATAACCCGGATGTGGTCATCCTGGATCTGGGATTGCCGGATATGGACGGCATGGAGGTCATAGAGCATATCAGAAGCAATTCGGACAAGCCGATCATCGTGGTATCGGCCAGGCAGGAGGAAGGCGAGAAGATTAAGGCGCTGGATCTCGGCGCGGACGATTATGTGGTGAAACCCTTCCACATGGGCGAGCTGCTGGCCAGAATCCGCGTTGCTATCCGGAAATCTGAGCAGAGCAGCGGCGGCAGCGATCTGGGGGAAAGCTTTGAATGTGATTATCTGCGGATTGATTTTGTGAAACGCATGGTGTTTATTGACGGGAAGGAAATCCATGTGACGCCCATTGAATATAAGCTGCTTACGCTTCTGGTGAGCAACCGGGGAAAGGTCCTGACACACAATTATATCCAGAGTAAAATCTGGGGATATGGGGAGGGCGGCGATCCCAACAGCCTCCGGGTATTCATGGCGACGCTGCGGCGGAAGATCGAAAAGGATACCACCAACCCGCGGTTTATTATTACAGAGGTAGGCGTGGGGTACCGGTTTTCGGAATAAAGGGAAATGGGGCGGCCGCCGCCGGAAAGGGAGTGGGCGGAAATGAAAATGCGTGAGGAATATACCTGCCCGCTGGAATTAACCCACGATATGATTAAGGGAAAGTGGAAGCCTGTTATCCTGTGGCAGCTGAGCAAGGGGCCTGCTTCCCTGTCCGCCCTGAAAAAAGAAATTGCAGGAATCAGCCAGAAAATGCTGCTTCAGCACCTGAATGAACTGCAGTCCTGCGGCGTGGTGGATAAAAAGTCCTATGAAGGATATCCGCTGAAGGTGGAATATTTCCTGACACCGCGCGGTCATAAGATTTTCGGCGCAGTGACCATCATGCAGGAGGTGGGGATTGAGATTATGGTGGAAGACAATAAAACGGATTTATTGAGGGATAAGGGCCTGTTATGACGCAGGCCCTTTATAACTGCCATTTAATAGTTACTAAAAAGTGTGTACTTTACCAAAGGAAGGCAGACAGTTATAATGGGGGAAAAGAAGGGCGAGCGATGAAAAATGCGGAAAACACAATAGGAAATCTGATTGATAAGCAAGGGATGGCTTCTATCAGCTCCGTGGACGGGGATGGCTTTCCGAACACCAAGGCCATGCTGCCGCCGCGTAAAAGAGAGGGCATCAGGACATTTTATTTTACTACGAATACATCATCCATGAGAGCGGCGCAGTATCGAGATAACCCAAAAGCCTGTATTTATTTCTGCGACAGGCGCTTCTTCAGGGGCGTTATGCCCAAAGGGACGATGGAGGTTTTAGAGGACAGTGAAAGTAAGGAAATGATTTGGAGAGAAGGGGATACCATGTATTACCCGAAAGGTGTCACGGATCCGGATTACTGCGTCCTGCGGTTTACGGCTGCCGAAGGGAGATATTACAGTAATTTCAAATCGGAAACCTTTGAAATCTGACAGGCGAAACAGGTACGGGCCGGAAAACATAAATGTTTTTCGGCCCGTATCTATTGTCAGCAGATAACCAGAACCGCTTATCTGCTGAGAAAGCAATTTTATTTTTTCCCAAAAGGCGCTTTTTAAAGGCCTTAATTTTATATATGGAATTACTCGTATAGAGGACGGCGGTAATTAACATCCCCAAAGACAGTCCGCTGCAGAAGGAAGCTATGGCTTCCGTAATTCTCTGGCCGGCAAGGCCGGTTACAATTTTTTTCTGATCCACCGGGTATTCCTCCTTTCAACAGCGATCATAGATAGGCGTTTGCGAAACGCCAGAACCTGCATAAATGCGGGATTCTTTTTTCTACAA